>JADMIO011602882.1_pt1 | contig 34858 bp, 30 predicted proteins | sample 8958161 | NCBI WGS metagenome assembly JADMIO01 (sample SAMN16585339, study PRJNA669376) | soil metagenome | isolation source: Crop rotation soil | place: USA: Cullars Rotation, Alabama | collected 2011
CAATCGCGCGTGAGCACAAAGTGACCGCCGTAGAAATAGGCGACTTCGCGTCTTTTGGCTGGCCTTCTCCCCGGGGAGACCACGAATCGCGAAGCGCTCATTTTCCGCATATAAACCTGTGGACACACTGTTTGGCCAGAAACATAATCTCCTGATGACGTCTTATCTTGCGTCAAATACGAGGCCTATTACTAGTTAGAAACGTCCGTGCAAGTTGCGGGGAACACATGCGAGGTTTGCGGCCAGCCCGTGACACTTTCTCGGGAAGGAAAGTTCTGCCCCCGCTGTGAGACCGTTGTCCATCTCACCTGCCAGCCCCGGGAGTCATGCAGCACTTGTGGGAGTCCTTATCAATGCGACTACCGTCCAAACGCCGATCCATTGGATGACGCGGTCGTACCCCGGCCACTACGTCCGGCAAGAAACGCAGGGCCAGTCGTAGCCATCTCCGTTACCGTTGCCTTTGCATTCTTTTCTATCTTAATGTGGTACTTGCTCAGACATGCACATTGACTCCCTTTCTAACGAGCGCACTTCAGGCAACGGCGCGGTCGCGCGCTCTGGTGTCATGTCCGTTGCCTCGGTCGCGCCGTGCCTGAGCGCGAACGTGGCCATGAAAATCATAAGTGATCCAGAAAGCTACGGAGCTCTGCGACGACCGACCAAGCGCTGGGTAATAGTTCTCGGCGCCGTTGCCATCGTTGCCCTGATCGCGCTCTCCAATTTATAAGCTGCTTGCCTGAGGCTGCGAATGCAAGGCCGAGTCACTAGGCGCGAGCCTTGCAGTTCTTTGTCACTTTAAGTCACAGAACCAGAAACGGTTGACGCCGTTTTCGAAACTCCTGATGCTCTTGTAAGTCTGATGAAGCAACATAATGAGGGGCTGATGGGAAATCAGGAACAGAAGAATCTCCAACTGCTGATACAAAGCGCTGCAGTCGAAAACGCAGCCAACAGCATCGTCATCACCGACTTTGAAGGAACAATTCTCTGGGTGAATCCGGCATTTACTTCGCTGACAGGCTACACCCTCCAGGAAGCAGCCGGGCAAACGCCGCGCCTGCTGAAATCCGGCAGGCACAACGAACAGTTTTACCAGGGGCTCTGGAGGACGATTCGCTCGGGAAAAACCTGGCGTGGTGAGTTCACCAATCGGCGGAAGGACGGGACCCTGTACGAAGGCGAGCAAACGATTACCCCGGTAAGCGCCGAACCCGGAAAGATGACCCACTTCGTCGGTATCATGAATGACGTAACTCAGCGCAAGCAGGCGGAAAAGGAACTGCGCGAGACGCATCAAAAGCTTCGGCATCTGCTCGCTTACAGCCCAGCGATTATCTATTCCCTTTATAATGACGAAGGACGCCCGCGGTTGAGTTCCATCAGCGACAATGTTGAGAAAATAACCGGACACAGCGCTCAGGAGGCAATGCAGCCGGGCTGGTGGGCCAGGCACTTGCATCCAGAGGATGCGGTCAGGGTCAAAGAAAAACAATTGGAGTGCTTCAGTCAGGATTATTCGACGGACGAATATAGGTTCCAGCGCAAAGATGGCGAGTACCTCTGGATGCGTGCCCAGCGCAGTCTGGTCCAGGCTCCGGCAGGGCAGCCCAGCGAGATCATCGGTGCGTGGACGGATATTACCGAAAAAAAGAGACTTGAGGCCCAACTACTGCGAAACGACCGAATGGAAAGCATCGGCACACTCGCCGGGGGAATCGCACACGATCTAAACAATGCCTTGGCCCCTATTTTAATGTCAGTGCAGTTACTGAAGATGAAATTTACGGACGCGGAGAGCGTGACAATCCTCGATACAGTCGAATCGAGTGCTCGGCGCGGGGCAGATATGGTGAGACAAGTCCTGACGTTCTCGCGCGGTCTGGAGGGGAGCCCTACGGAAATTCAGCTAAAGCATCTGGTCAAGGAGATGCAAAACATTATACAGCAGACGTTCCCAAAGACCATCCATTTACAAACCGAACTTGGCAAAGACATTTGGACCGTGATCGGGGATGCGACGCAACTGCACCAGGTGCTTCTGAATCTCTGCGTCAACGCCCGCGACGCCATGCCCAACGGAGGGAAGCTCTCGATAAAAGCGGAGAATGTGCTGCTGGATGAGCACTTCGCCGGGATGAATCCCGAAGCAAAGGCAGGGGCGTACATTCTGCTGAGCGTAGCCGACAGCGGCACGGGCATGCCCGCAGGTGTGAAAGACAGAATTTTCGATCCATTTTTTACGACAAAACCGTTAGGCCAGGGTACCGGGCTCGGGCTCCCCACAGTGCGTGGCATTGTCAAAAGCCATGGAGGATTTATGTCGGTGTATAGCGAAGTGGGCAAAGGAAGTGAGTTTAGAGTTTATTTGCCTGCGAAGGCTGGACCTTCCAGCAAACCGGAGGCAGCGCGTCTCTCCAGGTTACCCAATGGGCAGGGCGAGTTAATCCTGGTGGTAGATGATGAGGCATCCATAAGGAATATTGCGCAGCAAACGCTCGAAATGTTTGGCTACCGCGTACTGACCGCGAGCGATGGAGCACAAGCCGTAGCGGCCTGTGCGGAACAGCGCGGCAAAATCCGGCTGATGCTGACGGATCTGGCAATGCCGATCATGGACGGACCTTCTACGATCCGGGCGGTCCGTTCACTGGACGCGGGAATAAAAATCATTATGGCCAGCGGCCTTTCTACGGAGGGGCAAAGCAACGAAACCGATCTTTTCCATGCGAATGCGATTCTGCACAAACCATTCACGGGAGAACAATTGCTCAAGCTCGTGCGCGAAGTTTTAGACTCCGGAAGGAAACGGCCTTAAGGACCGCGGCGAGCCGCTACCCCTGGTTTATCTGCTCGGTTATGTGTATCCTCGACCACTAACACTTCCCCGGTAATGTCGGCGCTGCCGCCTGGCTCCAGTGCTCCGAAATTACTTTAACCAGTTGCTGTAGCTGCCCAAAATCACTCGGCTTTACAAAGTATGCCCGCACCCCTCGGCGGTGCGCCTCCATCACATCCTGTTCAAGACCAGAACCACTCAACATGATCACGGGTAACAGGCTGCATTCCGGATGTTCCTGCAACCATCGCAGCACAGCGAATCCATCCATCCGCGGCATCTTCAGGTCAAGAATCAGCAGTTGCGGAAATGGATATGCGCTTCTATTGGCAAACGGTTCGTCTCCTCTGAGATACGCGATTGCCTGCTCCCCATTATGCACCTCCCGAGTCTCGATCGGTACATGCGAACGTTGGATGGCGATCCGCATCAGTTCGCGGTCAGCTTCATCGTCATCTGCCACCAAAGCAAGAAAGCGCTCGGCCATTATTGTCTAGGTTTTACAGTGCAATCTAAGCCGCAGCGCCGGTCCCGAACAGGTGGGTTCAATGCGCGGGGTAATACACTTAACCTGCCGACTAGGGTGCTTTCCCCATACCCTGAACTGCCCCGTTAAGCTCTGCTATCACCGATCACACAACCCACAAAGGCTGGGCGACAACCACAACGGTTGTCGCCCTTTTTGTTACACTTTCCAGGTTCGCATTCTCCTGCCTGAATCACATCTCTGGTCATGAGAATTTCAATAGGACTTCAATCCAAAATCAAAAACCAAAAATCGAAAATCTCATGAATTCCCATCCGCCTCCCCCAGCCTCAGCAGCTTGTTCAGCGCACGAATCTCCTTCTCATGGTCCACTCCTAAATAGCCAATCGCGCCCTGCGATGACTTTGTGGGCTCATCCATTGCCCTCACCACTTTTTCCAAATACGGCTTGCCCAGAAGTGAAACTTGCCTGAGCACCTCGCTTTTCTCAGGGCCAACCACTATCTGAAATTTCCTGCTCGTCTGTTCGCACAGCTTTTGGATCCGCTCCAACTCCATCCGTACCAGTTCCGCAGTTAAAGGCTGGCTCTCCGCCAGAGCCTTCGCTGCAGTCCGCAGCACTGCAACTGTGGGGGAAATATCAATGACTTGAATGCTCATAACAGAATTCTCTAAAACGCACAGAAAGGTTTCCGGCGCGGATGTATCTGGCTATGTGGCCTTTATGACGTGCCATTCACACTTAGTCAACCTAAATTGCCCGTTACCCAAAAAAGGTCCGCCGCCGCGCTGGCACCTAAGTGCAATTGTTCGTGCATTGTTAGCCCTTCTCTGTCTCAATCCGCTCATGAACGCGCGTTCGGGGATCCTGGTGGCTGAGGACGATGCCATGGATGCGCTTCTCCTGGATAGGGCTGTCAATAAAGTCGGTCTACCCTTGAAAGTCCAATTCGTCCGTGACGGACAGCAGGCAGTTGATTACCTGGAGGGTCGCGAAAAATATTCGGACCGCGAAAAGCACCCACTACCCTACATGCTGCTGCTCGATCTTAAGATGCCCTTCCTGAATGGGTTCGACGTCCTTACTTGGGTAAGAAACCAGCCCGACTTGAAAAGACTTTTGGTTGTCATTTTCACCTCCTCGAGCGTGCCCTCGGACATCAACCGCGCGTACGACCTCGGTGCTAATTCCTATCTCACCAAACCCCACTCGATCAGCGATCTCCAGAAGACAGTCGAACTGCTTAAAGCCTACTGGTTGGAGCTGAACCGCCATCCGGAATTCGGCCAGTTCTAAAGCTTTTGCGTCCTGCTATCGCTTGCCGGAAGATCCTGAGGCAAAATGCTTATTGTCATCCACGCCCCTCCCAGCCAAATTGAATTGTAGATACGGGTAAAACTATATTGGTTGCTGAAGACAATTCCGATGACGTCTTCCTCCTGAGGCGGGCTTTCGCTAAAGCAGGCCTCCCCCACCAACTCCGATTCGTTCCCAATGGTCGCGAGGTCATCGACTACCTTGAGGGCAAGCCTCCCTACAACAACCGCACCACATTCCCAATACCTGCTGCTCTTCTCTTGGATTTGAACATGCCCCTCAAAAACGGTTTCGAGGTCTTACAATGGGTGCGCACTCAGTCGACGTTCAAAGAACTTCCAGCAGCCATCCTTTCCGGGCAATTGGGGGAACGACATCGAACCGAGGCAAGTGAACTCGGCGCCACGGCCTTCTATAACAAGACCGTTGACTCCGCCGCCATGGCTACAATGTTCAAGGAAATCGCCGCTCTGATTGAGTGACTCAGGAACCCGGAATCGTATTCGGCGACTCGTTGTGAGGGTACCCCGTATCGAGTGCCGCGACATTTGTCCCCGGTGTCAAACTCCGCAAATGACTGTAAACCTTTTGAACGATGGCTTCTAATCTGTCTGGCTCGACAGCTTTGACCATGTATTCCACCGCGCCAAGCAGCTTGGCTTTTTCCATGTCCGACTCCAGGAGCGAACCGCTGAGCATCGCCACCGGAAGCGATTTTAAATCAGGGTTCTTGGAGAGCCAGGCCAGGACATCGAACCCGCCCATTATGGGCATCTTAATATCCAGGAGCAGCAGTGAAGGCACGTGGCCCGAATTTCGCGCACGTTCAAGGTAATCCACTGCTTCTTTGCCGTCCTTCACCCGAATTAAATCGACCGGCAGCTTCGAAAATTTTAGGGCACGGTCCAAAAAGAAGGCGTCATCATCATCGTCCTCCGCGTGCAGAATGATCGGTCGCCTCGGAATGAGGGGGACTGACACTGCAATATGAGAGCCTGGCATTTTGAAACCGTTTCTGCGGAGAGAGTTTCAGGCAATTTCTTTGCAGCGATGAAGTTCATAGGAAGCGATTCTCCGCGCATGCCTCTAAGGAGCTCTAAAGCAATGGGACTGTACTAAACGTTTCGGGTCTTGTCTCCTGGAATCGAATCACCTTTTCCCGCCACCCCGCCTATTGACGAACTCCGCAACTCGCGTAATTTCTCGCATTCAATCGGGCTGCCATTTTTTGTTAGTGGAAGATGACGAGAACGACGCCGTCCTCTTTCAGCGGACATTGGCCAAAGTCGCTGGCACTTCTACTCTCCATCATTGCTCCGACACCGAGGCAGCCAAACGCTACTTGCTCGGCGAGGAACATTTTTCCGATCGTAAACGCTTCCCGTTCCCTCAAGCCATTCTCTGCGACTTGCGCGTCGGCCTGGAAAGTGGTCTCGATTTGTTGAAATGGATGAGAACCCATGCGCTCCTGTTTGCCGTCCCGTTAATTATTTTCTCGGGCGACCTGAGCGATCACGAGCTGGCGCAAGTCTATGAGGCCGGCGCCAACTCCGTAGTCATAAAGCCCGCATCCCTGGGCGAATTTGAGCAAAGAATAAAGGCAATCACCGACTTCTGGAGCCTGGCACAAAAGCCATCCTCCATCTTACCTCAAAGCTGAACCAACCTTTGCGCGGTTACGGGGGATTACTTACGACCGGTGCCACATTGAACTCGCGAGCAAATTCCATAAACGTGCCGGCCGCGCACTGTCCCGCCGAGATATTCTGCTTCGTGATCAGCTTTCGCTTTGCCTCAACCCAAAGGGTTGATAGATATTAGCCGGGTGGTCGACTCACGGAGACCCCCGGAAAAAGTTTGCAACAACCCAGCAACCCGGAGGGTTGCCAGAATCATCCCTCAAACCTGAACCAACCTTTTGCCCGCTTACGGGGGATTACTTGCGACAGGTGCCACATTGAACTCGGAAGCGAATTCCATAAACGTGCCGGCCGGACGCTTGTCCGAAAGCCAATAACTCTGGAGCGCCGAAACCATCCGGTCCAGCACCGCTGGATCACCGGGTTTTATCATGTAGCCAGCCACACCGAGACTATAGGCACGCTGAACGTCCGTATCCTGATTGGACGAGCTAAAGATCACGATGGGGAGGGCTGCCAGCGCAGGCTGAGTCCTGGCCCAGGTGAGCACCGTCAGGCCGTGCATCCCCGGCATGCTGAGGTCCATCAACATGAGTGCCGGCAAAGGATATTGCTCACGGCTGTTGTAGGGAGCCGTTCCCTCCAGATACGCCTTGGCCATTTTGCCATCCATCACGATTTGGAGCGGGTTCGCTATCTTCGATCTCAGCCAGGAGCGCTGCAGGAGGTATACATCGTTTTCATCATCCTCCGCGTACACCACGGGTTTCATGTTATTCATCAATGAGAGGATCCGCTTTGTTGAGTTCCAACCAGAACGTACTGCCCTGGCCCAGTTCGGAGCTCAGGCCGACCGAGCCGCCCATGCGTTCGGCGCCTTTCTTCACAATCGATAGACCGATACCGCTGCCTTCGTAATTCTTACTCACGCGCTGGAAAATCCCGAAGATGAGCTCATGGGCATCTTTTTCAATGCCCAGCCCATTATCCTTGAAGAAGATTCTTACCCGGTTGGGTTCGCGATTTTCCGCCCAAACTTTCACGTGCGGCACCACACCCGGAGCTACAAATTTCACCGCATTGCCTAGCAGGTTGGAAACGCACTGCGTAAGCACCGCGGGAATGACATTCACCTTCGGGAATTGGCCGACCAGTTCGATGCGCGCGGCCGGCGGCTGCAGCGTCGGGTAAGTCTCAAGAATGTCCTGGAGCAGCGCGCCCAGGTCGAGTGGCTTGAGCGGTAAATCGATCCTCGCAATGCGGCTGTAGGTCAGCACGTCCTGGATCAGGCCGTCGAGACGCTCGGCGGCAGAACTGATCCGGCGGATGTGTTCCTTGCCAATAGGCGGCAACTCCTCCGCGCAATCCTCCGCGAGAATTTTGGAAAAGCTTTGCATCGCCCGGAGGGGAGCGCGCATATCATGGGAGATGCTGTAGGAAAAGGCTTCCAACTCGCCGATGGTTTCCCGGAGGGCCGCCGTGCGGTTCTCGACTGTTTGTTCCAGTGTGGAGGCGTGTTCTTTGAGCTCAGCCTGGGCCTTTTGCAACGCTTCCTCTGCCAGTTTGCGCTCCGTGATGTCCGCGCGAATGGCGATGTACTGGCTCGGTTTGCCTGCCTCATTGAGGTATGGGACTATGGTCGTATCCACCCAATAATAAGAGCCGTCCTTCGCCTTGTTTTTGATTTCACCTTTCCACACTCGCCCACTGCCAATGGTCTGCCAGATATTGGCGATAAATTGTTTGGGATGGTAACCGGAATTGATGATGCGGTGGTCCTGTCCCAGCAACTCTTCCCGGGAGTATTTGGAAATCGCGCAGAATTTATCGTTTACGTAGGTGATTTTGCCGCGCGGGTCCGTAATGGCCACGATCGCATGTTCATCGATGGCCGCTTTCACATCATTCAACTCGCGGACAACACGGTTAGTCTCTTCGTCCGCAATTTTACGCGCCGTAATGTCCGCTCGAATGGCAATGTATTGCACCGGTTTGCCATCGTCGCCCAGGTAAGGCACAATCGTCGTGTCCACCCAATAAAACGACCCGTCCTTAGCTTTGTTCTTAATTTCTCCCTGCCACACCTGCCCTTTGCCAATGGTTTGCCAAATGCTGCGAATGAACTGCTTGGGATGATATCCGGAATTGATGATGCGATGGTCCTGGCCGAGTAATTCCTCCCGCGGGTATTTTGAAATCGCGCAGAACTTGTCGTTTACGTAAGTAATTTTTCCCTGGTGGTCGGTAATCGCAACGATCGCGTGCTCGTCCAAAGCGGCTTTCACGTCGTTCAGTTCACGGATGACTTCGGCGGTTTGCTCCTCCGCGCGTTTGCGCTCGGTGATATCAGCACGAATGGCCACATACTGGGAGGGCTTCCCGTCTTCGCCCAGGTAGGGAACGATCGTCGTATCCACCCAATAATAAGAGCCATCCTTGGCTTTGTTCTTGAGCTCGCCCTTCCAAACCCTGCCACTGCTGATCGTCTCCCAGAGCGTCCGGATGAAATCTTTGGAATGGAAACCGGAATTGATAATCCGGTGGTCCTGCCCCAGCAATTCTTCGCGCGGAAATTTTGAAATCGCGCAGAACTTATCATTCACGTACGTGATTTTGCCTTTGCGATTAGTGATGGCGACAATCGCATGCTGATCGAGGGCCGATTTGACATCGTTCAACTCCCTGAGAGCGTGAATCCTCTGCTCCGCCTCCTGCTTGCGCTCCGTGATGTCCGCGCGAATGGCGATGTATTGAATGGGCTTTCCGTCTTCGCCCAGGTAGGGAACGATCGTCGTATCCACCCAATAATAAGAGCCGTCTTTCGCTTTGTTTTTGATTTCACCCTTCCAAACCCGGCCGCTGCCAATCGTCGTCCAGATGCTGCGAATGAATTCCTTCGGGTGATATCCGGAATTAATGATGCGATGGTCCTGCCCGAGCAATTCCTCGCGCGAGTATTTGGAGATGGCGCAAAACTTATCGTTAACGTAAGTAATTTTTCCCTGGCGATCAGTGATGGCGACAATCGCATGCTGATCGATCGCCGATTTGACGTCGTTCAGTTCCTTGAGCGCTCCGCTCGTATATTCCTCGGCACGCTTTCGGTCCGTAATATCGGCGCGAATGGCAATGTATTGGATCGGCTTTCCGTCATCTCCCAGGTAAGGAACGATCGTCGTATCCACCCAGTAATAAGAGCCGTCTTTGGCTTTGTTCTTAATCTCCCCTTTCCAGACGCGACCATTGCCGATGCTGGTCCAGATGCTGCGGATGAATTCCTTGGGATGATAGCCGGAATTGATGATGCGATGATCCTGGCCCAGCAATTCTTCGCGTGAGAATTTCGAAATGCCGCAAAACTTGTCGTTAACGTAAGTGATTTTTCCCTGGCGATCCGTGATGGCGACGATGGCATGTTCGTCGATCGCCGCTTTAACATCACTCAGCTCACGCAAGGCGTGCGCCGTTGTTTCCTCAGCCGCTTTGCGCTCCGTAATGTCCGCGCGGATGGCGATGTACTGAAATGGTTTTCCGTTGGCATCGACATAGGGGACAATCGTGGTGTCCACCCAATAATATGAGCCATCCTTCGCCTTGTTTTTGATCTCACCCTTCCAGACCTGGCCACGGCTAATGGTCGTCCAGATATTCCGGATGAATTGTTTGGGATGATAGCCGGAATTAATGATGCGATGATCCTGGCCCAGTAATTCCTGCCGGGAATATTTGGAAATCGCGCAGAACTTGTCGTTAACGTAGGTGATTTTGCCCTTGGGATCAGTGATAGCCACAATGGCATGTTCGTCGATCGCGGCCTTGAGATCATTTAGTTCGCGCAACGTTTGGCCGGCATGGGCATCCGCTCCGTTGCTCTCTGTAATATCCGTGTGAATACCCAACCATTCGTGAACGGTCCCATCCTGCTTGAGGACGGGAGTGGCGCGCACCAGAAACGCGCGATAGACGCCATCACTGCGTCGGACCCGGTGCTCGAATTGAAAGGGCCGGCATCTGCGAACGGAATCTTTCCAACGGGACAGCGTCGGTTCCACATCCTCCGGGTGGAGCGCTTCTGTCCAGCCATCACCGATATATTCATGGACGATTGGCCGGTAAAGGTCTCCCAATGTTCCTGCCCTGAGAGGAAGCTTCCATCTGCGGCTGCCACCGCGACGAATTGCGGAGATAGTTTGCGCATCAACTCCGCGTCCAGCGTGATATGGTCAGGTTTTCCGTTGGAAGGCGCGGCGGATGTTTTTATCTCACTGTGGTTAATATGTAGGACAATAACCGCCCGGGGTAAGTGGTCCAAACATTTTGGGGCATATCCCTATGGGGTATTCCACCCAAGGTTTAGGCTGGTCGGTTATTCCGGGCCTTTTGTCGTGGGCTTCAAAATCGCAACCTTCGTCCCAATATCCCAGCTATTGTTTCCAAGACGAGATCAGGAGAAATGACAATGGCATAACATCAATTTCAATAATCCACCCCGTTCACTTTCCTATCACGCCTCAACCAGCGGTGAAGTTCGTAGAAGGCGATTCTCAGCGCACGTCTCTAAGGAGCTCTAAAGCAATGTGGCTTTACGAAACCTTTCGTGCCTTGTCTGCCTTATCAACCGAGACTCCCAGGGGCAACAGGTGCGACCCCAAAGGCAAATCAACTACCGAAACTACACCGAGCTTCACCCTGCTTTCGAAGCCTTGATAATCACCTCCACCACGATCAGAACGAGAACCACCACGAACATTGCGCTGATCGTCAGCACCCGCAATCGGACACCTCGTTGATACTCAGACAAGTTTGGGGTTAGCCGAATCCAAATCCTTTTTAGCAGCGAGACATGAACAACCGTTCGCCTGGATGCTGGATTCGAAGCCACTATCACGAGCTTTTCTGTGCGGTCCTTTTCCAAAATTGCCTTTCCGCCCTTCGTGCCCGCACACTAGGACGTCCAATTTCCCGCCTGGTGGCCGAAACTCCTGCCGGTGCATGCTCAACCTCCGCGCGGAATGCGTACAGTTATCCTCCGCTTCCGGAAACGCCGGAATGGGGACTACACCCACTGGCAAACGTAGGTGGACTCCCACTTACCGCTTTGGAAAATCACCTCACTATCAGGCCTTCGGAAGTATTGCTCTAAACTGGAATGTTTCGGCTCCCCTGCCCGGAACTTCCGCGTCCCTATTGGACTATGCCACTACTAGGTCAAATCGCCACCGAGCGACTGCAGAGTAAGCCCGTCTTTAACTTGGATCATTTCTCCGGCTTCTTTTGGGTCGTCTGCATTGCCGGCGCCTTGCTGGTTTTCCTCCTCGTCACCGATCTCATCCGCGACCACCGCAAAAAAACCGAGTTCCGCCGCTATTGGGAAAGGCGTCACACCCCTGCCACGCCCGAGAAAGCTTTGCTGAAGTGAGCCTCTTGTGATTACCTAGAGTAACGGCTCCTTCGTGCTCTTTGCGGCCTGCTCAGCGTCCCGCCCAAAATGCGGCCGGAATTTCTCCGGATCCACGCCAGCCAACTCACAAAGTATCTTCCAGCCATATTCCCAATGCCTCGGTCGGTCAGACATCGTGACTAGCGCGACAACGAGCCGTATTTTCTCGTCCTCAGTCAAAAGCTTCCCTACTCAAAGCCCGCGGAATTTGCAAGCAGCCGCACGATACCTGCCTATCCCACTCTGTCACTTATAATGTGCATGTTGGAAGTGTTGCGCCACCCGTGGCAGTCCTGAGGGCTGCCAAAACTTATTCACAGCTTGTTCCCATTTTAATCACTGAGTCTCAGCTATTTGCAACATTTATACCACGCGCTGTGAATAACTCGTCCCTTCCTCGGCACGAAACCTCTGGAAAATTATTCCATGGCAGCAATTTGGAAGGGGACCATCAGCTTCGGTTTGGTGTCGATCCCCGTCGCAGTACAGAACGCAGTTAAAAAAGATGAGCTAAAGCTCCGGATGGTCCGCAAGTCTGACCTCAGCCCCATCAACTATAAGCGAGTCGCGGAAGCGGACGGCAAAGAAGTGCAATGGCCGGAAGTGGTCAAAGCCTACGAATACGAAAAAGACCGCTTTATTCCCCTGGAACAATCGGAACTCGATCGCGCCCGCGCCGATGGTGTCCAAACCATTCACATCCTGGATTTCGTTGACGCCAAAGAAATCGACCCGCTCTTTTTCCACAAGCCCTACATTCTCTCCCCGGAGCGCGGTGGTCCCAAAGCTTATGCCCTGTTGCGTGAGGCCATGGCCCAAACCGGAACCGTGGGAATTGGGAAAGTTGTCATCCGCTCAAAGCAACATCTCGCTTCCATCCGGCCCCAGGGAAAACTCCTCATCCTGGAACTCATGAACTTCGCTCATGAACTGGTCGACCCTTCGCTTTTCAAATCCGCAGACGAGCCCGCCGGCCACGGCAAAGAACTCGATCTGGCCAAAGCTTTGATTGGCTCCATGACCTCTGCCTGGGAACCGGAAAAGTATAAGGATGATTACAAAGCCGCGCTTATGGAAATCATCGAAGCCAAAATCAAAAAGGCCCCCGCAAACGGAACCCGCAATGCGCCGCAGTCACCGCCAGCCAATGTCCTGAACATGGTCGAAATGCTCGAGCGCAGTTTAATGCAAGGCGCCAAACCGACCCGCAAACCAAAGCACAAAAAACTCAAAAAGGCCGCGTAGCCTCTTTCCATTGTAGAAGACGAGGTGACGAGACTCCATCTAAGCGCCTCACATCTGGACCAGAATTCCAAATAGGTCTCAGTTCTATTACTAGCCAGGTCAACCGCCTCAATCAATCTGCATTTAAATGGCGTCCGCCACCCTGGGTACCACGCCCCAAAAAACATTCCCTCTCCCGACGGGCTTGTCATTACCCACAACTTTGGCGGCTTCAAGTTTCAAGAGAAGCATAGTCAACCCGGAGGGTTGATAGATATTAGCCGGGCGGTCGACTCACGGAGACCCCCGGTAAAAGTTTGCAACAACCCAGCAACCCGGAGGGTTGCCAGATATTAGCCGAGGGTCGAGCCCGCGAGACCTCCGGAGTTAAGCTGAAAGATTCGGCGAACGTGGCCGTGTCCGGGACCATTCCCTACTCGCACAAGCAGCGAACAAACGGATCCCTCTCCCCTGGCACGATCAAGGATGAGGGGAGCTTTCCTGTGATCAAGGGTGAGGGGTTCCATGACTCCCCGAAGGATTGGACCTTTCGCGTCATTCTACATTTTGCAATCTGCATTTAAATCGCGTCCGCCACCCTGGGTTAACCCACAAAAAATAATTTCCCTCTCCCCGCGAGTCAGCGAGCGGGGAGAGGGATTAAAGGGTGAGGGGTTTCTCAATTTCAGCACCTAATGCTCCTCCATTGTAGAAGACGAGGTGACGAGACTCCATCTAAGCGCCTGACTTCTAGAATTCCAATTCGTCTGTCATTCCAGCCTGAGCCGTTCCCGGAGAATCTGGCGAGCCTTCTCCGAATCCCCTCTTTCTGATAATCAGGCCTTGCCCGGGCTCTTTCATAATGTCGATCAAAACTGGCTCAACTACACTGACCACAAACTCCGCTAATTCCTCGTAATTCGTCCCGCTCCTCCGCGCTCCTGCGGGATTGGTGAAAATTCGTGTCGAGCAGTCCGGCCTCTTTCGCCGTTCGTGTCTTGGCCCCATCAGCCCCTCAGGATGGTCCTGCGGTTGTTCCAACCTCTGTTTCCATTTTTTTGACACCCCTACTTTCCAACGAGTCAATTCCCCCCCCAACCCCTCCCCGGACCCTTACAGCCACAACCATTTGGCACGTCACCTGCTTTTTACTTCCAGTATGCCCAGCAGGCTAAAGTAAGTGCAACCAAGGCGCATATCGGATTAGATGGGCGGGCCCTCGGTAGGGCCGACGAGATGTGACCGGGTTGTAAGTTGGAGAAGTTGTTTATGTTAGCGGAAGGATCCGCGCGCTCGTTTCAGGCGCAGGTCCCCAGGGTTGGGGGGCGGGGAATCACACTCGAAATTTCGCGGACACAAGGTCAGGTTAATCCAGTAGTTTGCTTTATGAATACCCCTGAAAACATTATCAACTTTGTTGATCCCATGTAGCGTCGGATGCGACATGGGGTCTGCTAACCTGCTTATTAAATATGTACAACGAACAAATAGAAAACCGGGTCGAGCAGCCGGTCCAATCTGCTCCCATCGCCAACGTCCCAACGGAACCATCGCTGTTCACTCAGCCTGACGTCCTGCACTTTATCAATTGCCGGAAGTGGGCCAGATTCGTGTCCGCCTTCGCCCCCGAACTCCAGGCGGCCAATCTGACGGTACCGGATCCTGACCACTTGAATGGCCACGACATCTACTGGTTCGCCAGGTTCTTCGCCAATCCAAATCTCCCGGAGAACCTCCGCAAAGCCCTTATGACCCTCGAAACCGCCGCCCACCCAGCGAACGAGGATCGCGTCTATAGCATCCTTATGCGTCGATCTCCCCAGGATAATTTCGGCCATCTGCACCCGCTCGACCGCGCCCTGGACCTCTGGTTCAACGCCCGCGAAGAACTCGCCCCCTTCGAACCCAACCCTCCGGCGTCCGGCGAAACCCACGCCCCAATCGAAAATCCTGATTCTCTTCGGAGTGCGACCGTCCACGGTCGCAGCAACGTCCCATCGCAAATAGACGACCGTCCTTCTTTGACCAGCCCAACAAACGGCGACGTGCAGTTCGCTCCCATTCTCGACGATCAAAAATCGCAATCCGGGAGGGACAACCACGAACAAAATCCGGCCCCGGCAAATCCGCTTGAAAATCAAATCGAAAATCAAAAATCGGAGATCGAAAATCACGTGGCTCTATCAGCCATCGATGCGCCGGTGGAAAATGGAAATACGCTAGCGGTGGAAACCCCAACTCGCCCTTCCGCCGAAACACAGTCCCAAATCGAGAATCAAAAATCGCAAATCGAAAATGATTTCGACCCTCCTTATATTCCCTATACTCGTTCGGCTCCGGCCCCACGCGAATCTGACGACCTCGCCTTCGCCCGCCTCGCAAAATTATCTTCGGCCGACTACGATCGCGTTCGCCTCCACGAATCTCAGAAACTGCGCATCCGCGCCGAAACCCTGGACAAAGAAGTCGCCCGGTTCCGCACCGAACTCGAAGTTCAAGCCAGCGTCCAGGCCATCATCGCCCGTATCTCCACTTGTGAACCCTGGCCTGAACCCATCACGGATCCGGCCAGTCTCTTCCATGAAATCGCCGATTGCTACAGCCGTTACCTCGTCCTGCCGCCGGGTGCGGCCGATGCCCTGGTCCTCTGGGACGCCGGTACTCACGTGTTCGAAGCCTTCATCCAATTCCCGCGCCTCAACCTCTCGTCGCCCATCGAAGGCTGCGGCAAATCCACCGCCATGGACCTCACGGCCCTCTTCGTCCGCCGCCCGCTCCAGAGCGATAACCTCCGCGCCGCCGTTCTGTTCCGCATCGTCGAAAGCGTGCAACCCACCCTGCTGCTCGATGAAATCGATACCTACCTCCCCGGCGACGACGAACTCCGCGGACTGCTGAACGCTGGCCACAAAACCGGCGCGACCGTTTTCCGCGCCGAAGGCGAAGGCCGCGTCCGACCCTTTAATGCCTACGCGCCGGCTGCACTGGCCGGCATCGGCCAACTCCCGGCGACGGTCCATTCCCGTTCCATTCACATTCCATTGGCAAAGGCCGGACTTGGCGAACTGCCCGCCCACTTCGACCGCACCCAAATCGAACCCGAAAAACTCCTCGCCCGCAAACTCGCCCGCTGGGCCCAGGATAATTTTGAAACGCTGAAGAACCTGCGTCCCACCCTCCCACCGGAAGCCTTTAATCGTCTCGGTGACAACTGGCGCCCACTCTTTGCCATCGCTCAGGTCGTCGGCGGCGCCTGGCCCGCACGCGCCCTGGCCGCCTTTCACCACCTCAGCACTAAGCCGCAACCCGCGCCTGCACCTGAGCCGGTTTCGGAGCCTGCAAAGGACTTGGATCAACTCTTACTGACGGATATTCGCCAGGTCTTCGCCGGCAGCGGGCGAGACAAACTCCGCTCAAAAGAGCTCGTTGTATCTCTTCTTCGAATACACGACCGGCCCTGGTTGGAAGCAAACAAAGGCGGAAAGCCCATATCCGAAATGTGGCTGGCCAATCAACTGCGACAGCTCCAGATCATTCCCCGAACGCTCCGGTTCAACCACGAAACCGCTAAAGGTTACCTGCTGAGCGATTTCCCCGAGACCCTCCCCAACGACTCTTTAGTATGATTAAATCCTGGATTAACTTTACAAGTCTCGCATGGCCAGGACGCGTTCCATTACCTTCGATAACGCAAACCCAATGGGATGGGAATCACTCGCTAAGGGTTGCGCCGTTTTCAGGCCATTCAACATTTTGCATTCTGCAATCTGCATTTAACTGGGGCGGCACATAGTAGTCCAGGGTCAGGACGTCCACTCTCTTCCATGCCTTGGGAACCTCATTCAACATTTTGCATTCTGCAGTCTGCATTTAAAATGGCGTCCGCCACCCTGGGTTACCACACCCCAATAAACATTCCCTCTCCCATTTGGCCCATTGGGAGAGGGATCAAGGGACTAGTTCGTCTGTCTGCAAGCGCACCGAGCCAAACTGAAATCCTGAAGGGATGATGAGATATTAGCCCAGGGTCAGCGAGGAACGAGCGCCACCCTGGGTAAACGAAACAAAAAGGATTTCCCTCTCCCCGCCAGATCCTTCAGATGGGGAGAGGGATCAAAGGGTGAGGGGTTCCTGCATTACCTCACTCACCTGCTCCAGCAATTTCAGTTTCGGATTAGGTATAAACTTCTCCCGTACCCTTGATGCCATTCCGGCTCAGTAGGAGCGCTCATTTTTCCGCCTGAAAACCTGTGGACACGCTGTTTCGCAAAAAATATTGTCTGCTGATGACGGCTTACATTGCGCCAAATATGAGGCCTATTACTAGTTCGCCAACTCCTTACAACCAATGGGTTTCTCGCTAGAGTGGTTAGCGGTCAAGAACGGCAAGAAAGATTCGGTGCTTGCCAGCCTTGGCCTCCGTGGCACAGAGCGGTTCGAGGGGATTCCCGAATCGGACCTTACTGGCGCGAGCTTACCCGCAGGCTGGTACATGATTGTGAGCAATCGCGGGTCCCTGGCTCTAATGGAGAAGATGATGCTGGCACGTGCGTCGGCTGAAGCTGAGGTTGTTTGCTGCTTCGTGGAGGAGCATTGCATGTGCAGCTCCGCACAAGGATGGCGGGACGGCAGCGAAATCTGGTCAGTGTTCCACGAAGCTGGTACTGGCGGCATCAGCCACCTTGAGACGAAGGGAAACCTGCCTGCCGCGTTCAATGCCATCCGAGACCGGCAGCGCGCTAAACAGGAAGCTGCTGGCGGATCTAACGCAGGCGTTGATTACATCTTCGACATTCCAGTGGAGTTGGCGCACGCCCTCACGGGCTACCGTCACGACCTGGATATCCCGGAACTGCGCAACCAACCTTTTGAGGTGCTTACCAGTACCGAGGCTACACCGCGCCGCTCATGGCTTAAGAGGGCGCTCGGAATATGATCCCCTCGGCGAACCTGAGCATTGAGCACACGGGAGGCGGCCGTTTAGATCAGTCACAAGTCTTACCTCAGTGGCGACTGGCTGCCGCGGCTGACGCTTATCGTTATGCCTAGCACGATCACAGGTCTAATCGATCAATCTCTCGCCGAATGGGAGAGAAAGAAGCTGAACTGCACTCCGGGCGCAATTCCGGAAGCGATGCGGACCGGTGAAGTCCAAGACGATTGGCAGTATTGGCGCGCCATCAATAGCACAGTAACCGATGAAGACATTCAGGAGATGGAGCGTTTGCTCGGGGTACGTATTTCTAAACAGTATCAAGAGATCCTCCGGCACAAACATTTCATCGAGTTGCAGATCGGCGAGGCATCTATCTTCCCGCATCCCGTGGAGGGTTGGAAGTCACACATCACCAAGGCTGTTTTTGCGGGATACCCAAAGGAGCTCTTGATAGAAAAGGGCTATCTTCCCTTCGCAGACTACAGCGACTGGGGGTTGCTCTGTTTTAGAGTTACAGCGCCCAATGCCGACGAAGAATACCCCGTTTACCAGTGGGATCATGAGAGGCCGGAAAAGTTTGAGTATTTTGCTGCGGACCTCAGAGCAGCTTTAGAACGTGAAGCCACAACATGAGTGTACTAAGTAAGGTCGCACTATTCCTTCTCCTCACTCTTGCGGCAGCGGGCTGTGATCGCGGCGTCACAAAAGGTAAACCCCTGGCAGACTACATCGGTCCCGACGCCCTCGTTATTGGATTGAGCAGCTACACAATCGTGACCAAAACCAACCAGGACGGGCGCGACATTCCCGGCTTTGTCATAGATGGCGTACGCATAATCCGAGATCGAAAGGATCTCGAGGCGGCGCACTGCCTAACTTATGGCATTCTCCCGGGAACCGCCATCCGGGACGTCGTCACACGGGGGCTTTTAGAGGGCTTGTTTTGGGAGCAGGTTAACGAGCGGAGGCAAGGGATGGGCTCTGCGATTTACCTCCTGCATCGTGCTCCTGTTGTCTTCGTAAAGGTAGATGATATGGGGCGAATACGAGATTATGAAACCAAGCGCGGAGCACATTTTACCATTTCGGTGAACACGAATGAGTTTTCTAAGAAATGGAGTTTGGAAAAGCCTGACGAACACCAAAAAGTATCCGGTCTGCGATTGCCAGCTTCCGCGAGAGTTATTGCCATACAACAGCCAACAAACAGTGCCCGCGGGTATTCCGATTGGACTATGGAATGTGACGCGCCAGACCACTTTGAACTTCCACCGCTCCGCATCCCAATGCCGGTCATTTACCTAACGAACGCCAATGCCACTGCGAAAACTTTGATCGAGGCCGCGACCCACAAAAAAATCACCTCCGTCGACAAAACTTTTGCCAGCAGTTGGGAGACCAACGGTTTCATCTTTCAGGGGTTCGTGGTAACCAGCTCAAACGCTGAGTTTCTCCACGTAAAACAGTTCTCGAAATAACGATAGCCTGATGGGCTCGGTCCAGAATCGTGCATTTCCCCGGTCCACGAGCGTTCACAATTCGTGTCCTGTCGTCCCGTCTCGTTGTTTTATTCAGGCTTCAACAGATTTAGAATGTTACGCCTGGGATGGAAATGTTACGGCTGGGAAGTAACATGTTACGCCTGGGAAGTGCAGCAAACCCTTGATTCTATTGACTTGTTACGACGTTACGACTAGGAAAGTGATTTTTCGGAGGGGTCCGGGGGGAAGGTTCGATGTCACTGAAAGTCCCCGTCCCTCAAATCAACAACCGAAATCAGAAATCGAAAACCATTTCCGATGAGCTTTCAAGATACAGGCGAAACCCGCAGACATTTGTTCAGCTGGCTAGGCGCGAGGATTGCGCATACCCGCAGCAGTCTGTAATTGACGAGCAACAACGCCAACAGACCAAAGATCAAGGGGATCGCTTGCAGGTTGGAAGGGATTCGGAAATATAAAAATGTTACGCCTGGGACGGAAATGTTACGCCTGGGACGGAAATGTTACGGCTGGGAAGTAACATGTTACGCCTGGGAAGTGCAGCAAACCCTTGATTCTATTGACTTGTTACGACGTTACGACTAGGAAAGTGATTTTTCGGAGGGGTCAGGGGGGGAGAACGTTCGCCGCATTCTCCAACAAGCGTGTCACAATCAATCGACTTCGCCTTTCTGGCCTCACTCTTCACCTCAGACTTTAAAATCACCCCTCAACCATTCTCAAATGTTACGCCTGGGACGGAAATGTTACGGCTGGGAAGTAACATGTTTCGCCTGGGAAGTGCAGCAAACCCCTGATTCTATTGATTTGTTACGACGTTACGACTAGGAAAGCCATTTTTGGAGGGTCTGGGGGGGGGAAGGGTTCAACGTCACCGAAAGTCTCCACCCCAAAAAAAAAGAACCTCGGATCGAAGTCCAACCCGATCCGAACCAAACCGAGACCAAACGAGGCCAACCGAACCTATCCGAGGCTATCCGAGGTTAACTATTTTTTTTCGCCGGTTCGACTTTTCCTCACCATTTCCGATGAGCTTTCAAGATGCAGGCGAAACCCGCAGACATTTGGTCGGCTGGCTAGGCCCAACCCAGCTATGGGTTGTCTGTTTATAGAAGATTCGGAAATAGCTTTTGCACGGTTTGCGCAAATTTGCATAAATTTGCACAAATTTGCACAAATTTGCATCTGTCGAGCGCATGCAAAAACCAGCCGCTTCTCACTGAAGCTCGCGGGACAGCGTAATCGAGGTAAATCCAACCAAATCCAACCAAATCAAGGTAAATCCAAGTAATATTTTTTTGTCACGTGTCCCTGGTGACTGAATCTCGTCCGCCCCCGGCACCTTCTCCGTTATCTTCGTCTCCTTCGGGATCTTGCGCTCCGGAGATTCGGTCGTCCGCCCATCACTCCAATACTCCATCACTCCGTTCTGTGTTCTCCCCCCTTCGTTGCCTCCGTTACCTTCTGTTCAAAATTCCGCCTGCCTTCTCGAACCCATTAGACCCCAATCGAGGTAATTAGAACCTATTAGAACCTATTAGAACCATAATTTTTCTCACGCTCCGTTCGGGATACCCATTCCACATCATTACCTGAATCTTTTTCCCAAAATTTAATCTGTTGCCCCTTAAAAATCTGCCTCTGCATTCACTCTCTGTGAGCTCTGTTGCCTCATGTTAAAAATTTCCCAGTAATCTCCGCCGCCTTGTCCTCCAACTCATGTTACCTCCTGTCCGGTTTGCAAGTTTTTGCAGGTTTTTGCAGGTTTTTGCAGGTTTTTGCAGGTTTTTGCATCTCACGACCCATGCAAAAAACCAGCCGCTTCATTTAATCGTCACGGGCCACAAACCACGAAAATCCTACTCCAGAATTCGTGAAAATTCGTGCGAATTAGTATCAAGCAGGCTTCCTCTTCCCAATCGAAAATCAAATTGCCAACTCGACCGTAAGCCAGTGCAGTCTTGCACCAATTTGCACATTTCGCGGTAATTTGCACCATTTTGCACCAATATTTTTTTCTCACGCGGGCCACCTTCTCCGTTATCTTCGTCTCCTTCGGGATCTTGCGCTCCGGAGATTCGGTCGTCCGCCCATCACTCCAATACTCCAATACTCCATCACTCCGTTCTGTGTTCTCCCTCCTTCGTTGCCTCCGTTACCTTCTGTTCAACATTGTTTGCCCCCCAGTCCCTCAAATCAAAAATCAAAAATCGCCAATCGAAAATCCGCCCTGTGTCTTTACCCCTCATATCTCTGTTCTCTCAGTTTGCTCATGTTAAAAATTTCCCAGTAATCTCCGCCGCCTTGTCCTCCAACTCATGTTACCTCCTGTCCGGTTTGCAGGTTTTTGCATCTCACGACCCATGCAAAAAAACCAGCCGCTCTAACCCGGCAAAATTTTCCCAGGGGTGGCTTCCAACTCATTAGCCCAAACTACGGGGCCAAAATATTTCACATATTTTCATATATTTTCGCAAATTTTCACGCGTCGCCTCCTGAAATCACAATCGCAAATCGAAGATGGCAGTCACTCCATCTATGGCGGGTCCGGCCGCCGACATGCATTTCACCCCTGATTTAAGAGGTTTTCTGAGGTTTTCTGGTATTCATTTTTTACACCGGGGGAGCTCAGTTGATCGAACTGGCCGCCATGGTAAGGACCCGTTCCACCCGGATCCCCAATTTCATATTTCAAAGTTTTACGGAAGCCTACGGAAGGTTGCCGAAGGCTACGGAAGGTTATAGACACCTATCGAAGCCTACAGTCACCTTCCGACCAGAACCTGGTCCCCCTCTCCCTCTGTGCTCTCCGTTACCTCCTGTTCAATCCGTGTTTGCAAATGCTTCTTTCCCCAATTCGTCCCGCGCCTGCGGGATTCGTGCGAATTAGTGTCAAGCAGGCTTCTCGGACTTCCTCCGGGTCTTCCGCAACGCCGAACTCCTCCCCGGGGTCGAAGCCACACTCAAATCCTATGAGCGGTGGCTCATCTGAACCTACAAACGTTTTTCGCCAGGAAACAAATCCGCGTTTGTCCTACACCTCACCCTTGGGAGCTCCGGCCGCTACGTCCTGCATTTTTTGCCGATAAATCCACGCTCAAACCAATGCCCTAACTTCCTTTTCGAGGATGAATCAGGCGATTCGAAAAATTGTCAGCCAAACACCTACAAATCCAAGTTATCCGATGCCGACAGCGTTAAGGGGAATGCGCCGATACAAGCTTCAGAATCCCCCAACCACTCTCATGGCATTATGCGAAAAGCATTCTGTGCTCTTGCGATGGCGTTTTTATCGCTTGCGGCCACGCATACGGCTCGGTCCGCCGTGCTCACAAATAATACCGTGTGGCTCGACGACGCGCTGCCTGCCGGTTCCACGCCGGGCAGCGACGGCGGTGACTCGTGGCTTTGGGCCGGGAGCAATCCCGCTCCTCTTTCCGGGACCGCAGCTCATCAATCGGGCGTCGCCGCCGGGCTGCACCAGCATTATTTTTCCGGAGCCACCCAAACGCTGGCCATCGGCGCTGGCGAGATTCTTTTCGCCTGGGTTTATCTCGACCCGGCTAACCTGCCCACCGAAGTCATGCTCCAATGGAACAATGGAAATTGGGAGCATCGGGCGTACTGGGGCTCCGGTTTGATCAATTATGGCATGAATGGCACGGACTCCAGCCGCTATATGGGTCCACTCCCTTCCCCCGGCCAATGGGTGCGCCTTGAAGTGCCCGCCAGCGCCGTGGGACTGGAGGGCAGCTCCGTGAATGGCATGGCTTTCAGTCTCTATGATGGACGCGCCACCTGGGACGCGGCCGGAAAATCTGTGCTCGTCGTCACCACGGACCCGGGTACCAATTCCACTCCGACCAATACGATTGTCACGCTGAGCACGAACGCTATTCCAGGCAGCAGCTCCGTGGATTATCTTGGCCTGGCCCTCCCGGACATTGGCGATCACTCCGTACATATTCTCTCCCCTACCCTGCTCGAATTAAAATTGATCAACACTCAGGCACAGGGTGCTTCCTCCGTTTCGCAATGGCCCTTTGTGGATGCCGCCCTCAATTTGGCTGCACCAGCGCCGAGCGCCTTTTCCGTCCTGGTGAACGGCCAAGTCGTGGCCGTCAGCGCCGTCGGTTTTAAACGTCGCCCGCTTTACGCGCCTTTTGAAATGTATGATCTCCGCGTCGAAAACTCTCTCTATCTTCGCCTCGCCTCTCCCATTTCGGATAATCAAACCCTGGAGGTGAAAAATCCGGACGCCACTCTGTGGCCGAGCAGCACCAGGTTTATTTCGACAACTGACCCGCTGCGGTACAGCCCGGCGATTCATGTGAATCACGAAGGCTACATGCCGGGCTATTCCAAAAAAGGAATGGTCGGTTATTACCTTGGCAGTATGGGTGAGATGAGCATCCCCATCTCGGGCGGCTTCAAGTTGGTGGATGCCAATACGGGAGCCACGGTCTATTCCGGCAGCCTCGTCCGGCGCCTGGACACGGGATGGAATTATGCCCCGCCTCCCTACTCCCAGGTTTATGAAGCGGATTTCTCGAGCTTCAATACTCCAGGTCAATATCGCCTGGTGGTACCCGGCATGGGCGGCTCAGTCCCGTTCGTGATCAATGAGGGGATCAGCATGGACTTCGCCCGCGCCTACGCTCTGGGATTGTATCATCAGCGTTGCGGGACCAACACAGCGATGCCGTATACGCGATTTACGCACGACCCTTGCCATGTCGCCGCAGCCAGTGTTCCCTTGCCCCAATCCTCTTACCCATTCACGTGGAATACCGTTGCCGGTTATGCGACCAATGTTAATCACGATAATCCCACGCAAACCGCCCCACTGCTGACCAGTCCCGCTGCACAACTCTTTCCCTTCGTGCGCACGGGAACTCTCGATGTCTCAGGCGGACACCACGATGCCGGTGACTACAGCAAATACACCATGAACAGCGCGAATCTGATTCATTTCCTCATGTTCGCGGTGGATTCGCTGCCGGGTGTGGCCGCCCTGGATAACCTCGGCATTCCCGAAAGCGGTGACGGCATCAGTGACGTGATGCAGGAAGCAAAGTGGGAAGCGGATTTCATCGCCAAGTTGCAGGACAGTGATGGCGGCTTTTACTTTTTGGTTTATCCAGTGAACCGCGAATATGAAGGCTGGGTCACGCCAGACCATGGCGATGCGCAAGTCGTCTGGCCAAAGAACACCTCAATCACTGCCGCCGCCACCGCCGCCCTGGCGCAATGCGCCTCTTCTCCCGCCTTTAAACGCGCATATCCGCAAGCCGCCGCTACCTACCTGGCCAAAGCGAAACTCGGCTGGCAATTCCTCCTTAACGCCGTGAATACGTACGGTAAAACCGGCGCTTACCAGAAAATCACCCATTACGGCGATGACTTTGCGGATTACGACGAACTGGCCTGGGCCGCCTGCGAAATGTACCTCGCGACCGGCGATGCCACGATTCAACAAAAACTGCTTTCCTGGTTTGATCCCGCCAATCCCGCCACCTGGCATTGGGGTTGGTGGCATATGCCTGAATGTTATGGCCATGCCATTCGCAGCTACGCTTTTGCCGCGCGCAACGGCCGAATGCAGACCTCCCAGTTGGACGCCACGTTCCTCGCCAAGTGCCAGACCCAGGTGGCGGCTGCCGGAGATGATATGCTCAAGTTTTCGCTCGAAAGCGCTTACGGCACCAGTTTCCCGGACCAAACAAAAAATGTTCTGGCCGCAGGATGGTACTTCTCGACCGACCAGGCATTCGACCTTGCCGTAGCTTACGCCCTGAACCCCAAGCCCTCCTACATGGATGCCATGGTCGCTAATATGAATTACGAAGGTGGCTGCAATCCGGTGAATGTCAGCTATGTGACCGGCCTGGGTTGGAAGCGACAACGCGACATCGTCAGCCAATGGCACTCCGTTTCACCCAGTCTCCTCCCGCCCAGTGGCATTCCGGTCGGCAACATCGCTGCAAATCCTGGTTACCTATATACCTATCAGGGATTGCTCGAAGGACTTTGCTTCCCGTCGGATAATGTCACGGTAGCGCCGTATCCCTTTTACGACCGCTGGTCAGATAGCTGGAACGTGACCGCGGAATTTACCATTCTGAATTCTGCGCGCAGCCTGGGAACACTCGCGTTCATGGCAGCGCAAACCTCACTGAAAACACAGCCATGGCAAGCGGTTACCGGACAGATCCTCACGCCTTCGGGAACCGTCCCCGTTGGCTCGCCGGTAACACTTTCCCTTGTAGCCCCAGGCCTGGATCTCTCCGGCGCGCGCATTACCTGGGAAACGCGTGACTTCGAACCGGCCTTCGGTCAAACCTTCACGTTCGCTCCTAAAAACAATGGCACTCAATGGGTGCAGGCAGAAGCGCAATATCCCGATGGCCGCCGCGTATTCGCCACCGGCTCATTTCAGGTGAATGCTCCGGACATCGTTTGGGTGGAAGACGCGGTGCCTGCAGGTGCCACCACTGGTGCCGAAGGAGGCGATGGGTGGAATTGGCTCAGCTCCAACCCGGCTCCGCACTCGGGCAACCTGGCGTTTCAATCCGCCCTGGCCGCCGGCGCCCACCAAATGTTCTTTTACAACGCGACGGCGACCCTGCAAATCAATGTGGGCGATGTGCTCTATGCCTATGTTTATCTGGACCCCGCGAATCCCCCCAGCGAAGTGATGTTGCAATGGAACAACGGCAACTGGGAACATCGCGCTTATTGGGGCGCCAATGCCCTTGGCTCCGGCACGGCTGGAACCCCGAGTCGCCAGTACATGGGAGCACTCCCAACGCCGGGCCAATGGGTGCAACTCAAGGTGCCAGCCAATGTAGTTGCCCTCGAAGGCAGCACTCTCAATGGCATGGCGTTCACTCTTTATAACGGGCGCGCCACCTGGGACACCGCCGGTCGTTTAATCCAGAAATCCGCAGTGGTTACCAATTCCGTGCGGGTAACCTTGATGCAAGTGACTCCGTCCGGCCCGAAACTGACCTGGGCCAGCACCAGCGGCTCCGTTTATCGCGTCACTTATAAAGATTCTCTGCAGGCATCCACCTGGACCACGCTCGGCTCTGACCTTACCGCCACCGGCACGACTCTGAGCTTCACCGATACCACCGCGACCGGACGAACCCAGCGCTATTACGTCATCAACAAAGTTCAATAACCGCGCGGGCGCAAAAGGTTTGCGAGACCGGTTGTCAGCAGGGGCGACCTGAAGTAAGCTAACGTTCGAAGGATTCACTATGGAAACTGTATTAAGCATCTGCCTCGGAATCGGGTTGAGCGCCGCATGTGGCTTCCGAATTTTCGTCCCGCTGCTGATCATGAGCATCGCCAGCCTCTCAGGACACCTTCAACTCGGGCAAGGCTTCGCCTGGATTGCCACCTACCCGGCCCTGATTACTTTTGCCGTGGCCACCTGCCTGGAAATCGCCGGCTATTACATTCCATGGGTAGACCATCTGCTGGATACCTTGGCGACTCCGGCCGCCATTGTGGCCGGCACCATCATTACCGCCTCGATGGTCACAGGCATGAGCCCGATGATGAAATGGACTCTCGCGGTCATTGCCGGCGGCGGCGCTGCCGGTCTGGTGCAAGGTTCGACCGTGCTCGTACGCGGCGCCTCAACGGCAACCACCGCAGGATTCGGAAATCCGGTCGTCGCGAGTTTCGAACTGCTGGCCTCCATCGTAACCACAGTCATGACTTTCATCGCGCCCTTCATAGTCGTCGGCTTATTGGTGGTGGGCATGGTCTTCTTCGGCCAGAAAATCGTTCGCCGAAAATTCAGCCCGCAACCGGCACTTCCTAAACCGGTCTCGGGCTAGCGCGCCGAACGCTCGCGCCGACAACTCTCCCGATTATTAGAAGTTCGCAGGTCGCCCGCCGGGTCGCCTTTCCTTTTGCTTTCCCTGCCATCTGCTTTCGTGTTTAGTCACCGGCGCTATGAGTAAAACTGCACTGGTTTTTGCCGGTCAAGGTGCGCAGGTCGTCGGCATGGGCAAAGATTTGGCGGAGAAATTTCCCTCCGCGCGCGCATGGTTTGAGCGTGCCAACCAGGCGCTGAACTATGATCTCGCTTCGATCTGTTTTAATGGACCCGAAGCCGAGCTGACCAAAACCGAAAATGCCCAACCGGCCATTTTCCTGGTGAGCTGGGTTGCCTTTGCTCTGCTGAAAGAACAAGTGCCATCGCTCGGTTTCGACGCTACTGCGGGCTTGTCCCTCGGCGAATTTACCGCTCTCACTGCCGCCGAAGCTCTCTCCTTTGCAGATGGTTTGCGAGTGGTGCGCCAACGTGGGCGCTTTATGCAGGAAGCCTGCGAGGTGACCAAAGGCGGCATGGCCGCCGTGATTGGGCTCGACGAAGGGCTCACGCGCGAGGTTTGCGCCGCCGCCGGCGTGGTGCTGGCCAATCTAAATTGTCCCGGTCAGCTCGTCATCTCCGGCGAGACTGAGAAAATTGCGAACGCCTGCGAACTGGCCAAAGCCAAAGGCGCGCGCCGAGCTCTGCCATTGACTGTCGCCGGCGCGTACCACTCTCCTTTGATGGCCAGCGCCCAGCCGAAACTCGAGGCTGAGCTTCGCCAGGTTTCCTTACATGCTCCGGCGAAACCAGTCGTTTCGAACGTCACCGCGCAGCCACATCAAGATCCTGAATCCATCCGCTCACAACTGGTGCAACAAGTGACCAGTTCGGTGCGCTGGGAAGAATCGATGCGCTATCTGCTAAGTCAGGGCTTCACCCGCTTCATTGAACTTGGACCCGGAACCGCCCTGAGCGGTTTTATGAAACGGATCGATAAGAACGCACAGATGCTGAATGTGGCGGATGTGCCCAGTCTGGAAGCCACCGTTAAAACCTTAACCGCTCCGGGCTGAAGCCGGTATCGGAACACGAATTCCTTGCTCAGGTAGCCCCGTTCACGTATCACCTTTGCCGCGATGGGCCAACTCGATAATCAAATTGCAGTCGTAACCGGTGCCGGACGTGGCATCGGCCGCTCCATTGCGCTTAAGTTCGCTACCGAAGGCGCGGACGTCGTCTGTGTCTCTCGTACCCTGGAGAACTCAGAAAAAGTCGCAGGCGAGGTGCGCGCTGCCGGTCGCAAGGCCTGGGCCTTTGCAGTGGATGTCGCCGACTCAACGGCCGTATCGAAAGCGGGCGAAGAAATTCTGGCCCAGGCTGTGCGCGTGGATATCCTGGTGAACAATGCCGGCGTGACGCGTGATGGGCTGCTCATGCGCATGAAGGATGACGATTGGGACACCGTGTTGAACACAAACCTCAGAGGAGCCTTTTTGTTCACCCGGGCTTTCAACCGTGCACTGTTTAAACAGCGTTCGGGCACGATCATCAACGTGGCCTCCGTGATCGGTTTGATCGGCAATGCCGGACAGGCCAATTATGCCGCCAGCAAAGCGGCACTCATCGGATTCACCAAATCGATCGCGCGAGAATTTGCCCCCAGGGGCATCACCGCAAATGCTTTGGCCCCGGGCTTTGTCGAAACGGATATGACCTCGTCGCTCAATGAGCAAATTCGCGGCGATATTTTGAAGCAAATCCCGCTGGCCAAATTCGGTCAACCTGAAGATATCGCGAATGCGGCCCTGTTTCTGGCCAGCCCGGCCGCCCGTTATATCACCGGACAAGTATTGACAGTTGACGGTGGTATGGTCATGTAAGCCTCTCTGTTAACGAAAAACGGTGAAAATTATTTGATTCAGGGCTTGACGCTGCCTGAATCGTGGCATAGACACACAGCAAAAATTAGAATCGGAGTTAATCATGGCTGAGAAATCGATTGAGCAACGGGTCAAAGACATTATTGTCGAACAGTTGGGCGTGAACGCCGACCAGGTCACGCCAGAGGCCAAATTCATTGAGGATCTCGGCGCAGATTCCCTCGATACGGTTGAGCTCGTGATGGCTCTGGAAGAAGAATTCGGGCATGAAATCCCCGATGAACAGGCCGAAAAACTGCAAAGTGTCGGTGATGTAATCAAATACATCGAAGACCAGCAGCAGAAGTAGTCAGCCTCATTTCAAACTCATTTGTAATTTTTAGCTTTCCGGGGCAGCTTGAACTGGCATCAGCTTGAGCTGCCCCGTTCCAATTTATGGCAACTAACCCCAATGACCGTAGAGTAGTCGTCACCGGCCTGGGTCTTGTTTCTCCGCTCGGTAACGACCTCGACACCTTCTGGAATCGGCTGATTGCTGCCGAATGCGGTGTCGATCGCATTTCCTCCTTTGATCCCTCTACGTTTGCCACTCAGGTCGCCGGCGAAGTGAAAAATTTTGACCCGAGCCCCGCGTTTCCAAATCCGAAGGAAGTGCGGCGTGCGGATCGTTTTGCGCAGTTCGGCGTCTATGCCGGCTGGCGGGCACTGCAGGATTCCGGTCTCGATCTGAATTCCGTTAACCGCGATGAGATTGGCGTCTTTTTCGGCTCAGGCATCGGCGGGTTGGAAACCACGGCAGAGCAACACACCATTTTGCTGCAGCGCGGTCCCGGGCGGTTATCTCCTTTCATGATCCCGATGCTCATCCTGAACATCGCGTCAGGGTTGTTTTCGATGTACTACAAACTGCGCGGGCCGAACTTTGCCACCTGCTCCGCCTGTGCCACTTCCAATCACGCCATCGGCGAAGCGTGGCGAACGATTAAGATGGGTGATGCCCACGCCATTTTCGCCGGAGGTGCCGAGGCCACAGTAGTGCCAATCGGCATTGGCGGATTCTGCGCGATGAAAGCCATGAGCACTCGCAATGATGAACCGAAGCGATCGTCCCGGCCCTTTGATAAGGAACGCGATGGCTTCGTCATGGGCGAAGGCGCCGGTGTGCTCGTGCTGGAGGAGTTGGAGCACGCAAAAAAACGGGGCGCACGAATCTATTGTGAGATCGTTGGCTACGGGAACACTGCGGATGCAAATCACATCACCTCACCCGCGCCGGAAGGCGAAGGCGCCGCCCGGTGCATGCGCATGGCCTTACGCAACGGCGGCTTGAACCCCGAAGATATTTCCTACATCAACGCTCACGGAACCTCCACGCCCCAGGGCGACATCGCCGAGACCCAGGCAATCAAGAGTGTCTTTGGTGAGCATGCCCGCAAGCTGGCGGTGAGTTCCACCAAGGGAGCTACCGGCCACATGCTTGGCGCAGCCGGCGCCGTCGAGATGACCATTTGCGCCAAGGCATTGCAGACGGATATCGTTCCGCCCACCATCAATTACGATTATCCCGATCCGGATTGCGACCTGGATTACGTCCCGAATCAATCGCGGCAGTTGAAACTGAATGCCGTGGTCAACAATTCGTTCGGGTTTGGCGGGCATAACGCCAGCATTATTGCGAAGAAGTTTGTTGGCTGAGGCTTTCTCAATGCCTCATGAACTTCCTTTCCGTTCTCGAATCGAAACGGGAAGGCCACCGCTTAAGTTCCTCGCAAATTGCAGAACTCGTCAACGAGTTCACTGCCGGGCGAATCCCAGATTACCAAATGGCGGCCTTTCTCATGGCCGTCTATTTCCGCGGCCTCAATCCTGCCGAGACAACGGCCCTCACGCTGGCGATGCGAGACTCCGGGGACAAACTGGTTTTCCCAAAAGACGCACGACCGCTCGTTGACAAACATTCTACCGGGGGCGTTGGTGACAAAGTGTCGCTGCCGCTCGCGCCACTGCTCGCCTGTCTTGGTTTTCGCGTCCCCATGATCTCCGGGCGCGGCCTTGGGATTACCGGCGGGACTCTCGATAAACTGGATTCCATCCCCGGCTTTCAGACTTCGCTCCGCACCGAACGCATTCAGGAGCTCGTGCAGAATGTGGGTTGCGTCATCTGTGGACAAACGGAGCGGATGGTTCCGGCCGACAGGGCGCTTTATGCCTTGCGAGACGTCACCGCAACCGTGCCATCCATACCGCTGATCGTATCATCCATCCTCTCGAAGAAATTGGCGGAAGGTCTGCAGGCCCTCGTTCTGGACGTAAAATTTGGCGCTGCAGCGTTCATGCGCGAACGGGAACAGGCCCGCGAACTCGCCGAAGCCATGGTCAACCTGGGCAACGAATGTGGCGTCAAAACCTCAGCCCTGCTGACGAATATGAATTCGCCACTTGGAAACGCCGCGGGGAATTGGCTCGAAGTAAAAGAAGCGGTTGCCTGTCTGAACGGCGACGGGCCGCCTGATCTTCAAGAACTCGTAATTGCCTGCGCTGCTCAACTGCTGCTGCAAACCGGCAAAGCACAGACTGCGAGCGACGCCAATAAAGCTGCGGCTGACTGTCTCGCCACGCGAGCACCGTTGCGCAAATGGGAAGAGATGCTGGCCGCCCAGGGCACAGATATGGAGGCCTACCAACACAAGCTCATACTGGATACCACGGCTCCGGTGTCACTTTCATTACGTGCTCCGGATGAGGGCTTTGTTGCGCGTTGCAATGGTCGCATCATCGGTGAAATTATTCGCGACCTTGGCGGCGGTCGCAAAAGTAAAACCTCCGCCATTGATTATGACGTCGGGATCGATTCTTTGGCTAAACCGGGAGAACCCGTGGAAAAAGATTCAGTTTTGGCGCGTGTCCATGCACCGACAGAAACTTTGGCGAAGGAAGCAGTGCAACGTCTGCAAGCGGCCTTTCAGTTCCAGGCGGAACGACCCGAACCCGCGAAGTTGATTGCGGAGACGATTGGTTAACTTACGAAAGGCTTTTGAGAATCGCTTCCGCTGCTGCGGCGGGATTCTCCGCTCCATAAATGGGCCGGCCAATCACCAGCCAGTTGGCACCGGCTTTTAGTGCTTCTTTGGGAGTGAGCGTACGCTTCTGGTCGTCCGCCTTTTCGGACCCCGTGCGAATTCCGGGAGTAACCAGTTGAACGTGTTCCGGCAAAACCTCACGCAGGAAGGTGATTTCCAACGGAGAACAGACTAAACCGCGCAATCCTGCGTTGACCGCCAGTTCACCAAGCCGTTTGACCTGACGGCCCACGTTTGGCTCGATACCTAGCTCCTGAAGCGTGTCGCTATCCATGCTGGTAAGCACAGTGACTCCCAGGACGAGCGGCGGTGTGCGGCCCGGCCCGCTGGCGGTGGACTGCGCCGATTGCTCGGCAGCCCGCATCATTTCCGTTCCACCGCCGGTGTGGATGGTGAGCATCTGAACATCCAGCCGCGTCGCCGCAGCAACCGCTTTAGCCACGGTATTGGGAATATCATGGAACTTCAGATCCAGAAAAACCGAGGCTCCCGTGCCCCGAATCCGTTTCACGATCTCGGGCCCAGCGCTGGTAAACAGTTCACTGCCAATTTTAAATCCGCCCACCAGCGACGAAAGGCTTTCCGCGAGCTTGATCGCCTTTTCGGCAGTCGGCACGTCCAGGGCCACATACACAGGATTCACCATTCGTAAATTCAGCGTAAGCCGGAACCATCCCGATTGAAAGAATAGACAAAAATAGAGACGAGATGACGGGAAAGGCAGTAAACATTCGGAATTTGAACCGATTCTCAGGAAGTGAATAAAAGCTTTGTGAAAAGATGAATTCTCCCACACGTTCTAGGTGGATTCACTCGGCACAACTATTCATTTATGAGATTCATATTTCCCTTATTGGCGCTGGGATTGTTCCTGGCGGGCTGCACTACCACGAGCAATGAAGCTCAAATCGCCCCAAAGATCGAGGGGACGTGGGCGCATAATATCCCGTGGAATGACGGCCGGGAGCGCACGCTTTCAATGAAAGCGACACAGGATGATCAAGGGAAGCTCTCCTTCGAGCTCCTCCACACGCCGTTCTCGTATAGGCCGGTTTTCACGGCGCTCAACCTCAGAGGAGGCACAGTTGAAATTTCCTTCAAAATGGTGTTATACGCCGACGCGTCGAACGTCTCCCCTCACACGCTGAAGTATTTGCTAACAGAGAAGCACGGTGTCTGGTCCGGTCAACTCTATCAATCATGGGTCAAGGCACCAGTCGATGTCACACTCGAGAGAAAGGGATGACCGTGTGCAACTTGAATTGACTCACAATCCATTTGGAGCGAGCCGCGGGGTCGTCCCTGGATGACGAAGCGCTCGGATTCAAGTTTAGTGCTGATGGGAACGTTGTGAAGTATGTCGGGTCTGATAAAATATTAAGGCAGCCAGGGGCCGAGTAATTCTCGATGAGGTTCGTGGTCGCGGTTCCAGAGCCTCAGCAGGTCGTCGTTTTTGTAGTTAAACAACTCCCGGGTCTTTTGATTCTGGGTATGTCCGTCGCAATAAACAATGTTCCAGCGGTTTTGGTGGCGCTTCCTGGTAAATAGCACATCGGAACGCGGGGTTATCGTCAGCGCGCCATCAAGTACGTACTCCTGCCCCCAAAAATGGTCCAGATTGGAACTACCCACCGCTGCAATCGCTGGATGGCTCGGAGTGGCATCGCTTACCGTGATGGGAGCATCTCCCATGGCAATCATGGAGCTGGGGAAAGCCACTTCCGTCTCGCGGACGGGCCTCCCGTTCAAGCCCGTAACCACGTCCTCGCCCGATAACCCCAGGCCCATGTACGGGTAGCGCGCTGACGGTCCTGCGGCATTATATCCGTAAGTCCCAAAATCGTACTCGAACACCGTCGTGCTCCAGGGAGTGCTCGGCTCGCTCATAAGCCGGGCATAGCTGGGGCACTGGAGAACTCCGCCTGCCTTGCCGCTAAAAACAAGGTTGTTGAACTTGGCGCCAACGTACGGCTCGAGCGCAGGCACCCATTGCGGGTCCCCAAACTTCCCGAAAGGATAAGTGCTCTTATCGTGGAGATAGCTGTTAAGAGCAATGCCGAGTTGACGCAGGTTACTCTTGCAGGAGGCGTTGAGAGCCGACTCCTTTGCCCGGCTCAGCACCGGTAATAACAAAGCAGCAAGAATCGCAATGATGGCGATGACCACCAAAAGCTCGATCAAAGTGAACGCCCGCCGGTTCCGCAAATCCGCTCCACGACGAAGATGCCCCCCATCCAAAAACATAAAATAAGCTGGTCTCTTCATGATTCAAGAACTTGCAGTTGCGACGAGGCCTGCCCCCGGCGATAAGAAGAACACGGCAAGCCCACGAATTGTTTCAAATCTCCGAAAGGTGCTGCGAAGGGTTTGGAGGAAGCGTCTGGGGAGGAGGAAAAGTCGAATCCCCTCGCCTAACACAAAGCGTAGCCACTTCGGGGCAAGTGACGCTCGACTGGCAGCAAGCGGCTCTCGCAGCATTGGCTGTCAGGCCGCTCGTGTCTCATAACTTCTTCTTTATGGGTAATGGACGCTCTGGTTTCGGAAACTGCACCCAACCCGAATCGTTGGAGGAGGGATGCATCCAATCATTGCAAGTCGGACAAAAATACTCGTCGTAAGCATCGTAATAAATCTGCAAATCGCCACACTTGCTACACGGGCTTTTCGTAATAAAGCCG
>JADMIO010921796.1_pt1 | contig 34851 bp, 47 predicted proteins | sample 8958161 | NCBI WGS metagenome assembly JADMIO01 (sample SAMN16585339, study PRJNA669376) | soil metagenome | isolation source: Crop rotation soil | place: USA: Cullars Rotation, Alabama | collected 2011
AAGGCCGATGCCTTGCACAATGTCGCGCACGAACACACCCAGCGAAGCGACCAGCCACGATGCTCCGAACGTCGCCAGCAACTGCGGAATCAGAATTATGGGCCAGTAAACCAGTGTCGGATGGAATTGATGCCTAAGTAGACCGGCTGCCACTACGAGGACCAGCGTTCCGAATGATTGATTGACGACCGCTGCGAGCGACAACGAAACCGGCAGAGTCTCAAGCGGAAATACCACGCGCTTCACCAGGTTCGCATGGCCCACGACCGTGGTCGTCGAAAGTTGTACCGATTCCTGAAAAGCGGTCCACGGAAGCAGTCCGCAAAAAAGATAGAGTGCATAGTCCCACTGTGAACTGTTGGCGCCGAATTTCGCCTTGAAGATACCCGCGAAGATGATTGTAAATATCGCAATCATCACCATCGGAGTCACCAGTGTCCAAAAGAAGCCGAGAAAGGAACCACGATATCGCGCAGCCAATTCTCTTCTGGTCAACGAAAGAATTAGATCGATGCGCCGAGGGAGCTGCCACAGCGGCTGCCACACAGCTCGTCGAATTGCTTGTGCCGAAGTCATAGACTCGTTTAGGGAGTGTTGGCGGCGGTCGCCGCCGACGTCATCGTCCGGCGAAAGGCGCTTGCGAACGCTTCCATTTCGTCTTGTTTGCCAATGGTCACACGCATGTGATTGGGCAGCGTCGGAAACGCGCGGCCAACCTGAACGCCAAAGCTGTTCATCGATTCGATCAGCGGACGCACCGGCCGTTTCGTATCAATCATGATGAAGTTTGCTTGCGATGGAATGTGTCCCAGACCCAGCTTTTTCATTTCGTCGGAAACGAATTTCCTCGTTTGACTATTCAGACGGCGACCGTTGGAAACCTGATCGGGATCGTCCAAACTGGCGCGCGCCGCAGCCAGCGCCAGGACGTTGACGCTGTCCCACGTCAGGTGCGGTCGCATGCGCCCAATGGTTTCAGGCTGCGTGATGCAGTAGCCGCACCGCAAGCCGGCCATACCGTAAATCTTCGAGAACGTCCGCGCCACGATTAAATTCGGATGATCTTTCACCAGGGGAATGACCGATTCGTAATCAGGACTGTCGGCGTAATGAAAGTAAGCTTCATCGACGAGGATCATTGTCTTCGGCGGAACCTTGGCAATGAACTCGGCCATTTCATTCTTAGGCGTAATACTCGCCGTCGGATTATTTGGGTTGCAGATGTAGATCAATCCTTCGTCGGCGGCCGCCAGCATTTTAGGCAGGTCATGCGCGTAGGATTGGTTAAGGGGAACTTTCATTACCTCCGCGCGATTGACGCGCGCGTGATTGACGATTGCCTCGTAGGTTGGATCGGCGACAATCAACTTGCCGCGGCCAGGTATGAATTCCAGCGCTGGCCCACGCGTCGGTTTTGATAACTGCACCGGCTTCGCGTCGCCGGTCATCGGCCCGGTAAAGGCCGATGCACATATTTTCAGAATCTCGCCGGAACCATCGCCCAGCACGATTTGCTCGCGCGCCACTCCATTAATCTTCGCGAGCGCGTCAACCAGCGCGTCTGCGTGTTCGTCCGGATATCGCCACACCAACGAGAACGCTTCGGTCACCGCTTTCAAGGCCAGACGCGACGGACCATATGGATTCTCATTTGAATTCAGTCGAACCAGCGGAGATGAAAAGGAAGCCGTATTAACCACGTTCGGCCATGCGTTGCCGGGCCGCACTAAGGCTGTTGCCGCGCCGGCGCTGACAAGCTTTGCAAAGCTGCGGCGAGAAATCGAAGCCAGGTCTCTCATGACTGAACCTCCGCGGAAAATTTCGTGCATTATGACGCGAGGTCGTGTCCGCCGCAAACCATCTATCGGATTTTAAATACCTATGCCTCTCTTATCGTTTTAGATGCCGGACTTGTCCGCCCCGCGGCATCAGTGCCGCCTCTAAAACGAAGCTGCGGACTGTGATAGGCTCTTATCAGTCAATGCCGGAGACAAATTCAACAACGCTGTTTCCCGAGATGCGCGGGTTCGACGATCAAAACGCTCGTTCGAAGACCGCAGCGCCGCTCGCGGATCGAATGCGTCCGCGCGCTCTGTCTGATTTTGTCGGCCAGCAACACTTGGTTGGCGAAGGTCGAGTGCTGCGCCGCCTAATCGAAGGTGGCGCAACCATGCCATCGTTGATACTTTGGGGGCCACCGGGAACCGGCAAGACAACGCTGGCGCGCCTGCTGGCTGACAAAGCGAATGCGCGGTTCACGGCCTTGTCCGCCGTTTTTTCGGGTGTCAAAGATCTGCGCGCCGCTATTGCTGAGGCGCGACTGAATCGGCAGCGCGGTCACCGAACGATTCTGTTCATTGACGAGATCCATCGCTTCAACAAAGCGCAGCAGGACGCGTTGTTGCCGGCAGTCGAAGACGGCACGGTCGTGATGATCGGCGCCACGACTGAAAATCCTTCCTTTGAAGTCATCAGCGCGTTGCTATCTCGATCGCGGGTTCTGGTTCTCAATCCACTCGATGAAACCGAAATCGAAACTATTATTCGGCGCGCTGTTTCCGATGAAGAACGCGGCGTCGCCAGCTTTGATCCAATCATTTCCGACGAATTGATTACGCGTCTGGCCCACATGTCCGGTGGTGACGCGCGCGTGGCTCTAGCGGCCTTGGAAGCCGCGGTCGCCGTCACGGAGCCGGACCAGCAGGGCAATAGAACGATCACCTCGGACATTTTGACCGAGTCGTTCGGCCGCGCGCAGTTTGCGTACGACAAAGGCGGCGAAGAGCATTACAACCTTGTTTCAGCGCTCATCAAGTCACTGCGAAACTCCGACGTCAACGCATCGCTTTACTGGTTGGCGCGCATGATTGAAGGCGGCGCAGATCCCGTATTCATCGTACGGCGTCTTTGTATCCTCGCTTCGGAAGACATCGGTCTGGCGGATCCGCAGGCGATGGTACAGGCGGCCGCGGCGGCGGAAATTGTCCAGCTGATCGGTATGCCTGAGGGACTGTTTCCGTTGACGCAAGCGACCATCTATTTGGCGCGCGCGCCGAAATCCAATGCAGTGCTGCGTGCGTATTCTGCGGCGCATAAGGATGCGGCCGAAACTTCGCGCGAGCCGGTGCCCCTGCACTTACGCAATGCGCCGACGCCTTTGATGAAGCATCTCGGTTACGGGCGCGAGTATCGTTACGTGCACAGCGACGCCGGGGCCAAAGACGAGATGTCTTGTCTTCCGGAGAAATTGAACGGGCGGGTGTACTACGAAGATGATGCAAGCGCCGAGGACGCGTACGAAGGCGAAGCGCCAAGAGCAAAGGGCAAAGTGTAAGAATAGCGCGTTTAGCTTCGAGCAACTGGCGTCGACGCACCTAACTCCTTAAACGGTTGCCCTTGGCTCTTGCTCTTAGCTCTTTGCATTCTCTCTGTGTCGTCTGTGGTTCAAAATCTGATGGCCAAGAGCAAAGGGCAAAGTGTAAGAATAGCGCGTTTAGCTCGAGCAACTGTCGTCGACGCACCTAACTCCTTAAACGGTTGCCCTTGGCTCTTTGCTCTTAGCTCTTTGCATTCTCTCTGTGTCCTCTGTGGTTCAAAATCTGATGGAGCGGAAAACCCAAAAAGAACTGGCCTTCCTGCACGATCTCTATATCGCGACTGATTGGGGCGAGCGGTTTGCGGAATTGGTCGATGAACATCTCGAAGTGCCGAAGGAGGGCCGGGCGCTCTACATTGAAGCCGGCACGGGAAGTCACGCATTGGCGCTACAGGAACGCGGCGGCGCGAAGCTAACTTTCGTTTGCTCTGATGAAAACCAGGAGTGTGTGGATTTGGCGCGCGCCAAAGCCGCAGCCGCTCACGAGCCAGCCGAATTCAAACACGAAGACTCGCGCGCGCTCTCGTTTGGCGACGGTGAATTCGATCTTGTTTTGGAAAACAATTCGTTCACCGAACCCGCCCGGTTAAGACACAACCTCGCCGAGGTCGTGCGCGTCGCAAAGCCCGGCGCCCTGATCGCCTGGTGGCTGCCAACCGCCTCCAGCTTCGGCGAATTCTTTTCGATTTATTGGGAGGCGTTACTCAATGCGGGGGCGGCTGACCACGGGATTGACGTCGAACACCTGATCACCGATTTACCGACCGTATCCGAGGCGAAAGCCCTAAGCGACCAGGCTGGCCTGCAGGATGTCAGATTCTGGACCACCATCGAGGAATTCGATTACGAGTCAGGCTCGGAGTTTTTGAATTCACCATTGATCAATGATTTTCTGTTGCCCGCGTGGCTGCGATCGCTCCCGGAGCCAGTCCAAACGAATGTCCGAAATGAAATCAGCCGGATCATCGACGAAGAGCGCCACGCGGGCGCCTTTGCGCTGACGTTGAAGGCCACACTCATAATCGGAAAGAAAGAGCGTATTCAGTAGGACGGTTCGAGGATTAACTCGTCGGTTGCGGTACAAGCTTCCGTGCCGCGGGCGCGAAACTTGTATAGAAAATGGAAGAATGGATGACTAAAAGCAAGGCGCGAAAGCAATCAGCTTTCGCGCCTGTGCTGTTTAAGAAGTGAATTTAGCGACGTATATTCTATAAACATTTCGCGCCTCGGGCGCGAATCTAACCGTCAGCTATCGCTCGATCCTTTTCGCGTCGTCCGTCTTCATCTGCTGCGCGCGGCGTCGCGCTTCTTCAAATAAAGTCTCGTCATCAATCGAGTCAAGCTTGGGACGTTCGCTGCGATCATCACGGCCGGCGTCGTCAATCCCTTCTTTGAAGGCTTTCTTGCTCTGGCCCAGAGCCCTGGCGAGTTGCGGCAATTTGCTGCCGCCAAACAAGAGAAAGATCGCCGCGACGACGAGGACAATTATCGTCGGGCTTTCAATGGCGAACAGCCACACAATCATAGGGGTTCTCCTTCTTCCGCAAACTCAGGCGCGCACACACAACTCACTGTGTCCGTCTGATTCATAGAACAGATACTTTCGCCAAGTCTCATCGGCGCGGCCGATGTATCGCATAATCTGCCGATTGACGTGCAACGAGAATGCGCGGGGCCGCCGCAACAGATGCATATTCGACTCTTCCGGCGTGCGGCTGCCTTTCTTGTGATTGCAGCGCTTACAGCACGCCACCAAATTGTCCCACGACGATTCACCGCCACGCGAACGCGGCACAATGTGGTCCAGGGTCAATTCTGAAGGTGCGAATTGTTTGCCGCAATACTGACAGCATGAATGATCGCGCAGCAAAATGTTTTTGCGCGAAAGCGACCGACGCTCAAAAGGAATGTGCCGATACTCAGTGAGACGAATCACCGAAGGCGCATGCATGACGATTGTTTGTGAATGCAGCATGTGGCCGTTGTGCTCTTCCATGCGCGCTACGCCCTTGAAAATCATGACCACCGCGCGCCGCTCCGTGCACACGTTTATAGGCTCAAACGAAGCATTCAGCACTAGAACACGCGCGTTCATGGTTGAGGCGATATTACGCGAGCCTGAACGGCAGTGACAAGTGATAAGTGACGAGTGACCGGTTAAGAGCCGTGACGGTATCTTTTTTGGCCGTGGTTTTGAAGCCCAGGACACAGGCTCATAATGAAGTAACCACCGAGACGAGTGGATAAATCAGTCGGTCGCTGGTCACTTGCCACTAGTCACTTGTCACTAATTTCGGAACGAGGATCGCACGCATCCCTGCCGGCGCTCCTAGCGAAACCTGTCGGTAGCCGCAACCAGCGCGCTCAGGTTCCCCGGCTCCATAATCGAGTGTCCCGCATCGGGCGTGATGTGCAGCTCAGCTTCCGGCCAGGCGCGGTGCAGGTCCCAGGCGCTCGTCATAGGACACACAACGTCATATCGTCCCTGCACGATCACTCCCGGGATATGCCGAATCTTCCCGACGTTCTCGATCAAATAATTCTCAGTCGGAAAGAAACAGTTGTTCATGAAGTAATGGCATTCGATGCGCGCGAAGGCTTCGGCAAAAGTCGGATCGGCAAATCGTTCGATCGAATCGGAATCGAAGAAGAGCTTCGACGTGCTGCCTTCCCAAATCGACCAGGCGCGCGCCGCTTCAATGCGCACCTTGTCATCCTCACTGGTCAGCCGCTGGTAATATGCGGCGACCATGTCGTGGCGTTCATTCTCGGGAATGACCCTCACGTACTCTTCCCAAACGTCAGCGAAGATCCAACTGCAACCTTGCTGATAGAACCATTTGATCTCCTGCGGCCGGCAGAGAAAGATTCCGCGTAGCACCAGTTCCGTGGCGCGTGACGGATGAGTCTCAGCATAAGCCAGCGACAACGTGCTGCCCCACGACCCGCCAAACACCTGCCACCTCTCAATCCCCAGATGCTCGCGCAGCTTTTCAATATCCGAAACCAAATCCCAGGTCGTGTTCTCTTCAAGCGCAGCATGCGGCGTGCTCTGTCCCGACCCGCGCTGATCGAACAGGACGATACGATAGGCATTCGGATCGTGAAACTGCCGATACTCCGGCGTCAACCCACCACCGGGACCGCCGTGCAGAAAGACGGCCGGCTTACCATTCGGATTGCCGCACTGTTCGTAATAGATCTCGTGAAGATCTGATACTTTCAGACGGCCCTTATCGAAAGGTTCAGTTGCCGGATAGAGCGTTCTCAATTCTGACATGGTTAGGCGATTCTATATTCCGACACTTGAACTAACAAAGCGTGAACCGGATCAGACGAGCGTTGCGCGCGCCACGGTCAAGACGAACACCTGTTCTGCACCCGCCGCAATCAGCACGGCTGCACACGCAGACACCGTCGCGCCGGTCGTGAACACATCATCGACCAGCAGCACATGCTTACCAGCGATCAGCTTTGGGTGTCGAACGACGAAGGCGCCGGTTAGACTCTGGCGACGCGCCTTTGCGTCCATGCCGGCTCGATGCATTTTCGTTTGAGATTGCCGCACGAGGCTGTGTTCGTCCAGCGTTAAATGGCTGATTCTCGCAAATGCCTCCGCGAGCACCGCGGCCTGATTGAATCCACGTTCACGCTCTCGCGCCGAGTGAAGTGGGACCGGAATTACCAAATCAGCATCCAAAAGTGGTTCGCGTTGCTGTGTTTCGTATAACCGTTCGACAAGCCGTCGAGTTACACACGGCCGGCGCTTCAACTCGAGAATCGACGCCCGCCACGCGCCTTCATACGGTGCACAGGCGCGCGCATGGCTGAAGGCGTCTTCATCGCAGCGGCCGCAACGGACCGTGGCGCGTTTTTCGTCGCTCACCTTTGCCGAACCAGGCGCGCCGCACTTCCAGCACAACGTTTCGCTGCCATCAAACACCGGCGCGTTATCCCAGCAGCGTGCGCAAGCAATGCCGTCATGACGCGATTCGACGCTGGCCCCGCAGACGGCGCAGGGTTGCGGATAGACGAGCGCGAGAGCGGCGTCGCAGGCGTGGCTGGCAAGATGTGAAAGTGAAGCGATCAAATTAAGTTTAATGAGCTGTTGGCTCTTACGTTTGGTTAACGCGTGATCCGGCGCTCCCGGTACTGACAATGCCGATGCGGGCAGGGATACCCGCGCTCCATTAACGGGCCAAAACAAATCGGCCTCCTGATTGCTCAGGAGGCCGCGAATTATGTCATAAAGTGCGCGTCGTCAGTCTATGAATCTGGCGATTACTCCTCCTCCGCCACCAGCAAACCCTTCTCGTTCAATTCCTGACAATCCACACAGTGCTGCGCCCAAGGCAACGCCTCGAGCCGCTTCTCATGAATAGGCTCGCCGCAATTATCGCAATACCCGTATTCGCCTTCTTCGATGCGAGACAGTGCGGCGTCAATCGAATCCAGTAACTGACGATCGTTCGTCGACATCGACATCAATAATTCTTTCGTGTAAGCGTTGGCCGCCATGTCTGCCGGGTCTTGCGTCGCCTCGGCGTCACGTTCGCGACTGTAAGCTTCGGCTGCCTGCACCTGGCCCACGAGACCTTCGCGCCGCTCCATCAATTTGTCCCGATACGATTTTGCTTTTCTCTTATCCATCGTTACGAACTAGTCCTCCACTCTAATCTCTGCTACTTCTGATATGGCAAGCCACGATTGATCGTGTAGGCGCGATACAGCTGCTCGACGGCAACGACGCGCGCCATTTCATGTGTCAGCGTCAACCGCGACAGCCGCCAACGCTTTTGCGCGCGCGCTGAAACTTCTCGGCTCACGCCGTGGTGACCGCCGATCACGATCGCCAGTTCCTTGACTGCCTCGTTCTCCCAACGCTTCAGTTCATCCGCCAACTCGTGTGAACTCCATTCATCGCCCGCCACGTCGAGCAACACCGTCATGCTGCCCGGAGGAACTGCGTCGAGCAGACGGCTCGATTCCTTTTCAATGCCTGATCGGTCCGCTCCGGCAACTTCGCGCGTTTCGATCACTTCGCAACGAACGAACCGCTGCAACCGCTTCAAATACTCGTCGATGAGAGCGCGCAAATGCTCATCTCTGGTCTTGCCGGGCCAGATGAAGCGAAGTCTCATAAGGGCTGAGGGATGAAGGATGAGGGATGAAAGCGCTGCCGGTACTGACCTCTCACTCTTATTTTTCTATTCAACCCTCCGCCCTCATCCTTCATCCCTATTTTCTCTTGCCAGCCGCTCATACAAATTCTTCCGGCTGATGCCAAGAATCTTCGCTGCCTCAGTCTTATTCCCCCTGGTTGCGGCAAGTATCTCGCGAATGTAGTCGCCTTCAACCTCTGCCAAGGTCGGTCGTCGGTGCTTGCGTGACCGTTGCGCCGCGGCGACCTGAACGCTTTCCGGAAAATGTATGGCCTCGACCTCTGGTCCGCCGCAAACAATGACCGCGCGCTCAATGATGTTTGCGAGCTCGCGAACGTTGCCGGGAAACTCGTAAGCCGATAAAACATCTTGCGCTGCTCGCGACAACTTTCGCGCGGTCCGGCCGTGTTTAGCGGCATAGTTTTTCAATAGCGACCGCGCCAGGGGCTCAATATCCTTGCGTCGCTCCTGCAAAGAAGGCACCCTGATTTGGACGACATTAAGCCGATAAAACAGGTCGTCGCGAAACGCACGCCGTTCGACCGCATTCTTCAAATCGGCATTGGTCAGAGCGATCAGCCGCGCATCAACCGCGATCGTCTTACGTCCCCCGAGCCGCTCAAATTCCCGATGTTCGATGACCCGTAAGAGCTTGGCCTGGGCATCGAGCGAAAGGTGCGCGATTTCATCGAGCACCAGCGTTCCGCGATGCGCTGCCTCCATACGCCCCGGCTTCGCCTCGGTCGCTCCGGTAAACGCGCCACGCTCATATCCGAACAGCTCCGCTTCCAACAAATCTGCCGGCAAGGTCGCGCAGTCGATCTTCACCAGCGACTGGCTCGCGCGCGCCGAGCGGGAATGAATGAACGCCGCCAGCGCGTCCTTGCCCGAACCCGATTCGCCGGTGATGAGCACGTTCGCATGCGTGGGAGCGACGCGTTCCGCGAGCCCAACTGCCTCGCGCATCGCCTCCGACAACGCTACGATTTCAATCACTATTCTGCTCTCAAAGAACCAAGCTGCGTCAGATCGTCCGGCGACAAATCGCGCCGCCGGGCTTCACGCCACAAACGTTCCAGGTCATAGAAGCGCCGCGCCTTGTCATCAAACACGTGCACCACGAAATCGCCGTAATCGATCAGCACCCATTCCGCATTTTGATAACCTTCGACGCGCGCGGCCGGACTGCCATTGCGCTTCAACTGCTCGACCACTTCGTCACTGATCGCCTGCACCTGGCGGCGATTGGCGCCGGTCAAAATCACGAAGAAATCTGTGAAGCTGGAAATGCCACGCAGATCCAGGACGGTCGGCTCGATGGCCTTCTTCTCGGCCGCAGCGTTAATTGCCCGGCGAATCCGATCGTCAAATTCCGACAATTCAATACTCCCGCCGGTCACACGCGTGCCTATTGCGGCCGCTTGCACTTCGGGACTCAAGGCTTTTTCTTTCAATTTCTGACTCATCAATTTCTATATAACCCGTGCTTCTCGATATACGCGGCCACTGCGAGCGGCACCATTGTTTTCAATTTGTCGAACTCCTTCGCCCGCACCGCCGCGCGAATCGTCGTCGCGGCCACATCAATCATGGCGACGTCGGTCATGAACACGCGCGGATGCGTTTCATTCTGAACAAGCTCGAGAACCGCTGACTGCTCGATGCCGCGCAAATCGACAAAATTATCAACCTTGGCTTCGACGTCGTATCCCGGTCTGGTGACTACGATCAGATCGCACATTCGCACCAGCCGCTGCCATTGATGCCACGTGGTGATCTCTGACCACGAATCAGCACCGATGATAAAGAACAATCTTCGTTCTTCATGTCGCATCCGCTCAACCGTATCAACCGCGTACGGCCGATCGGGCGCATCGAGCTCAACCGTCGAAATAAGCAATCGCTGATCCGCTTCGGTTGCGAGCGCCACCATGGCAACCCGATGAAACGCCGACGTTATGCTTGCATTCCGCTTATGCGGTGGCACGCACGCGGGAACAAAAATCACTTCGTCCAACTCAAAGAGCTCTAAAACACGGCGCGCCACTTCCACGTGTCCGTTGTGCACCGGATCGAAAGTGCCGCCGTAGATGCCAACGCGCCGCCGGGCCATCGCATTCTCACGCACGAGAACCCGCGTGCACGTCCTCGCTAATCACCGGCAATTTGTGCGCCCGATTAAGCTCGACGTCGTTGGCCACTGCTCGAATCAGCTGCTTCACACCTTCGCCCGAGACGGAAGACACGGCAAAGAAATCCCGGCCGTCCGCTTCCGCTCGGGCGCGCAAGACCTTGAGTCTTTCAGGATCGTCGAGCGCATCAATTTTCGTTGCCACCACTATCTGCCGGCGTTCTGCTAACTCGGCGTTATAAGCCGCCAGCTCGCGATTGATGATTTCGTAATCGTTGACCGGATCACGCCCTGACGATGAAACGTCAACCAGATGCAGCAGCAACGTCGTTCTTTCGACGTGACGCAGAAACCGATCGCCCAGGCCGTGACCTTCGTGCGCGCCTTCAATCAGCCCGGGAATATCCGCGATGACAAACGTGCGAAAGTCACCCAGGTCGACCACGCCTAAATGCGGTTCCAGCGTGGTAAACGGGTAATCCGCAATCTTCGGTTTGGCCGCCGACACCACGGAAATGAATGTCGATTTGCCGGCGTTCGGGAAACCGACCAGGCCCACGTCCGCGAGCAACTTCAGCTCAAGCTGCAATTCGCCTTCTTCGCCGTCGCTTCCTTCCTGATGATAACGAGGCGCGCGATTCGTCGAAGTAGCAAAGTGCGCGTTGCCAAATCCTCCCCGCCCGCCACGAGCCGCCAACCAGCGCTGCCCGTCTTCGGCAAAGTCGAACAACAATTCATTCGTGGCCGGATCGAAAACCTGGGTCCCGATAGGCACGCGCACGATCACATCATCGCCTTCTTTTCCGGATCGATTGCTTCCTTCGCCGTGCATTCCACGGGCGGCCACGTGCAGCGGGTTATAGCGCAAGTGCAAAAGCGTATTCACCGATTCATCCGACACCAGCCACACGTCGCCGCCGCGTCCGCCGTCGCCACCGGATGGACCGCCGCGCGGCACGAACTTCTCGCGCCGAAAAGCAGTCACGCCGTTGCCGCCGTGACCTCCGACTACGCGAATCTTTGTGCGATCGATGAACACTGCTGAATTACAAATTCCAAATTACAGATTTCAGAAACCCGGAAAATAAAAATGCGCGCCCCGCTGAATCGCCTTCGGCGCGGGCGTCGCATTCACTTGAGCAAAACTTCCGAACAATTCTTCTAGGATGAAGCAGCTGCTGTCTCAGCGTAGACGCTGATGAATTTGCCCTGTCTTCCCTTATCTTCGAACTTCACGACGCCGTCAATCAAAGCGAACAACGTATCGTCTTTGCCGCGCCCGACGTTGCTGCCCGGTTTCCATTTTGTGCCGCGCTGCCGAGCCAGAATGTTGCCACCCAATACACGTTCGCCGCCGAATTTTTTCAATCCGAGCCGCTGTGAGTTCGAATCCCGGCCGTTGCGCGATGAACCTACACCTTTTTTATGTGCCATGACTTAAATCCTAACCAATCGAATCAATCTTCAGGGTCGTATATCCTTGCCGGTGGCCCTTAGTGCGCTTGTATTGCTTACGGCGCTTCTTTTTAAAGACAACAATTTTCGCGTCCCGTCCGTGGTCGACCACGGTCGCGGTTACCTTCGCCCCTTCGACGAACGGTGCGCCAACCTTGTCCGCGTTCGCCAGCACTTCCAATTCGATCGACGAGCCAACCTCGCCTTTTAGCGAGGGCACCCGCACTTTGGCGCCATCTTCTACGCGGAACTGCTTGCCGCCTGTTTTGATAATTGCGAATGACATTTCGTTACACCCTCTAGGTGAGGCCAACTCACCACTGAAAAGTCGATTATTATAAATTCACCAGCGACAGCCCGTCAAAGCCGCAGCCGCGTTTACGCCGCCTGCTCGCGTACTTTGTTCTTAGCGAGGAACTCTTCCATAAACCGCGTCGAGAAATTGCCGGCCTGAAAGTCGGCATTGTCCATAATCTTGATATGCAGAGGAATGGTCGTCTTGATTCCTTCGACCACCATGGCGTCAAGCGCGCGGCGCATGCGGGCGATAGCCAAATCGCGCGTGCGCGCATGCACAATAACCTTGGCGATCATCGAATCATAAAACGGCGGCACCTTGTAACCAGGATAGACGTAGGTGTCCACGCGCACGCCGGGTCCGCCCGGCAAATTGAATGTCGTGATCGTGCCCGGTGAAGGAGTGAACGTGTCGGGACTTTCGGCATTGATGCGGCACTCAATTGCGTGTCCGACCATAATCACATCTTCCTGGCCGAAACCAAGCGGCTCGCCTTCCGCTACGCGAATCTGGTTGCGCACCACGTCGGTCAAAGTCACCATTTCGGTCACCGGATGCTCGACCTGAATCCGCGTGTTCATTTCCATGAAATAAAAACGATTGTCTTCGTCGAGCAGAAACTCGAACGTGCCGGCGCTGGAATAGCCTATCGACTTACACGCGGCCACGGCCGCTTCGCCCATCTGCTCGCGCAATTCAGGAGTCATCACCGGCGACGGCGCTTCCTCCAGCAGCTTCTGGTGCCGCCGCTGAATCGAACACTCGCGCTCACCCAAGTAGACGCAGTTGCCATGCTCATCCGCCATCACCTGGATTTCGATGTGCCGCGGGCGCTCAACGTATCGCTCGATGTAAACGTCACCGTTCTTGAACGCGGCGGCCGCCTCAGTTGAGGCAGTCTCGAGCGCATGGCCGAGTTCGTCCTCGGAATAAACTATGCGCATCCCTCGTCCGCCGCCGCCGCCCGAGGCTTTGACGATTACGGGATAACCGATCTCTTTCGCCAGCTTGATTCCTTCGGCTTCCGATTCGATCGCGTTCTCGCTGCCGGGAAGCACAGGCACGCCGGCGGCTTTCATCGCGTTACGCGCGGCGACCTTTTCGCCCATGAGCTTAATCACGTCCGGTCGTGGCCCGATGAATTTTATGTTGCAGGCCTCGCAAATCTCGGCGAAATAGGCAGACTCTGCCAGAAAGCCGTAGCCAGGGTGAATCGCATCGACGTTAAAGATTTCCGCGGCGCTGATAATCGCCGGAATGTTCAGGTAGCTTTGCGCGGAAGGCGCTGGACCGATGCAGGCTGATTCGTCAGCGAAACGAACGTGGAGAGAATCGCGATCGGGTTCGCTGTGAACCGCGACGGTGCGAATTCCCATCTCCTTGCAAGTCCAAATGATGCGACAGGCAATCTCGCCGCGATTGGCGATGAGAATTTTTCGAAAGCGACGCGGTTCGTTCATGATAGTAAGCCGTGAGCAGTGAGCTGTAAGCAGAAGCATCCAACTGCTCACTGCTTACTGCTCACTGCTTGATTCCAAAGAGAGGTTGTCCGTATTCGACTGCCTGGCCGTTCTCGACGTAAATCTTGACGACTTCGCCGCTGGCCTCAGCCTGAATCTCGTTCATCAACTTCATGGCTTCAATGATGCAGACCACCGTCGACGGTTCAACCTGAGAGCCAATGCGCACAAAGCTCTCGGCCGTCGGTGACGGCGAGCGATAGAAGGTGCCGACGATCGGCGATTTGATGAGATGTAGGTCCTGATCCTCGGAAGCCGCTTCTTCGGCCTGCGCCCCGGGGTGTGCCGGCACGGCCGTGGGAATCGATTGCACCGGAGCCGAGGCCGACAGCTGCGGTGGCGCGATTTGACGGTCGCTGGCCGCCGCCAGCGCATTGGCGGCTTCATCGCTGATGAAGGGCCCCCGACCAATCTTCACGCGAAAACCTTCACGCTCTAATTCGAGAAGTGAGAGACCGTTATCGGTAATCAACGAGACCAGCTCGCGCAACTCATTCATGTTGACGGACTGTTCAAGATGCCGCGGCTGCGTTGGCCGATGTCGTCGCCGGCCCCGATCTCGATCGCGATGGCCGCGCTCAGCTGCGCGTTCCGGCGTCGAAACGATTTCGGCTGATTTATTATCCTGATCGGCCATGACCCTCTTTGCTCCGGCTGACATCGCACCTCCCATTGTCGGTTGCGGTTAACTCCGGTCGTCCATTTCAATTAAAGCAAGAGCCCCGATTCAGTAAGCATACCGAGTCGGGGCCGCGCACACGGGGGCGTGCTATTCGTTATCTTTGGTTTCGGCCGCGTCGCTGGCAGCCGCCTTACTGTCGGATGACTTCTTCTTGCTCGATCCTTTGGTCGCCTTCTTGCGCGGAGCGCTCTGGGCTTCCTTCTCGCGAGCATTGTCAACAAATTCGATAATTGCCAGCTCGGCACCGTCGCCGGCGCGGCGGCCCATCTTGATGATGCGCGTGTAGCCGCCCGGACGATCCTTGTAGCGCTCGCCCAGTTCATCGAACAGGCGCTTGAGCGCTGCCACCCCGGCGGAACGCGGCGGCGGGATCTGTCCGCGGCGCGTGGTGATGGCCCGGCGGAAGTTGCCGGCGTGAAAATACGAAGCTGCCTGGCGCCGCAGGTGCACGCCCTGCACTTCCGCGCCATTGCCTTCCAAGCTGGCCGCGCGGCGCGAGAGGGTAATTGCCTTCTCGATAAAGGGCCGCAGCTCCTTGGCTTTCGGCAAGGTTGTGACGATGCGATCCTCGCGCGAATTAACCAGCGAGGTCGCGAGATTTCGCAACATCGAGATGCGGTGTTCTGTTGGTCGCCCCAATTTCCGATGGGCCTTAAGATGACGCATGATTCCTATACCTTACTGCACAGCCTCGGCAAATTCGTCGTTTCCTTCGTCGTCGTCACCGAGGTCATCCACGGCGCCTTCGCCCGATCCGGGAATGGGATTGCCCTGCTCGTCGAACTGCATCCCGAAGTCCAGACCCATGCCGCGCAGAATGTCGCGAATTTCACCCAGGGATTTCTTGCCGAAGTTCTTGGTCGCGAGCATCTCGCGTTCTGAGCGCTGCACGAGATCGCGAATGGTCTTGATGCCTGCGTTCTTCAGACAATTGTACGAGCGGACCGAAAGCTCCAACTCGTCAACCGAACGATCCAATTGATCGTTGCGGGGCAGCGGCGGCCGCTCGGCCTGTTGGTAGCTGTACTCTTCGGTGTCCTCTTCGAAGTTGATGAAGATCGCCATGTGGTCCTTGATCAACTTCGCCGCCAGTCCAATCGCATCATCCGGCTTGATCGATCCGTCAGTCCACACTTCAATGCTGAGCTTGTCGTATTCGGTGTTCTGACCCAGACGCGCCGCGTCCACGGCGTAATTCACCTTCTTGACTGGTGTGTGCACGGAATCGATCGGTATGTAGCCCAGCGACAAGTCCTCGTCGAAATTGCGCTCGGCAGAGACGTAACCACGCCCTCGCTTCAGACGCATCTCGACATTCAGCGTGCCGCCGTCGCTGACGGTCGCGATATGCAGAGAGGGATCGAGCACTTCAACGTCCGCGTCGGCTTGGATATCGCCGGCCGTGACTTCACCCCCTCCGTTCTTCGAAATCGTCAAAGTCTTGGCGTCGTTGCCGTGCAGCTTGAAAGGCACCTGCTTCAAATTGAGAATTACGTCGGTTGCATCCTCGACCACGCCCTTAATCGAGGAGAACTCATGCTCCACGCCTTCGATCTTGACGGCCGTAATCGCCGCGCCTTCGATGGATGAAAGCAGTGCTCGCCTTAGAGAATTGCCGACCGTGGTGCCGAAGCCGCGCTCAAATGGCTGGGCCGAAAACCGCCCGTAGCGCGGGGTCAAAGTGTCGCTGTCGGCCGCCAGACGCCGCGGCATTTGAAAACCTGTCCAGAGATTATTTTGGTCCATAACGTACCGTTAGAATTTTGAGGAGAAAATCCGACACCCGGGCGCACGCGCCGCGGGTGCGCCTATTATTTGCTATAAAGCTCCACAATTAATTGCTCGTTGATCGAGCGGTCGATATCTTCGCGCGTCGGCAGTGATGCGACCGAAGCAATCATGTCGCCCCCCGCCGAAATCCACGAAGGACGTCCGCGGCCGGCAGCGGTCTGCCAGGCGCCTTCAACGTGCACGTTCTTGCGACTGCCTTCTTTAATCGAAATCAGATCGCCGGGCTTCACCTGGTAAGAAGGAATGTCGACCTTCTTATCATTCACCAACACGTGCCCGTGGTTGACGAGCTGTCGGGCCTGGCGACGCGAAGTCGAAAAGCCTGAGCGATACACCGCGTTGTCCAGACGTCGTTCGAGCAGGAACAGCAGGTTCTCGCCCGTGATGCCTTTTTGGCGCGCGGCACGCTCAAAGTAGTTTCTGAATTGTCCTTCGAGAATAAAGTAGATGCGCTTGACCTTCTGCTTTTCGCGCAATTGCTGGCCGTAACCGGCGAGCGCTTTGCCACGACGCATCGAGTTGCCATGCTGTCCCGGCGGCTGTGTACCGCGTTTTTCGATGGGACAAGACGGCTTGTAACAGCGATCTCCCTTGAGGAAAAGTTTTGCGCCTTCGCGGCGGCACAAGCGGCACACCGCATCTCTATACCTAGCCAATCGTTTCTGCCTCCAGTCTAAATATCAGACGGAAAAGTTTACAGGCCGCGATGCTAATGATTTCAAATTTCAAATTTGAGATTTGAAATTCAAGATCGGAGCCCTTCATCCTTTAGGTCCATTGCCAAAGTGACCAGTGACGAGTGATAAGTGACAAGAAATCGCTCTTACTTGTCACTCGTCGCTCGTCACTTGCCACTGCCTTACTAAACTCTACGTCGCTTCGGCGGCCGGCATCCGTTGTGCGGAATCGGCGTCGTATCGCGAATCGCAATCACGCGAATGCCCGCGTTATTGATCGCGCGAATCGCCGACTCGCGGCCACCGCCTGGGCCCTTCACGCGCACTTCGCACTGCTGCATGCCAGCTTCCATCGCTTTTTTCGCAGCTTCATAAGCTGCCTGCTGCGCGGCGAATGGAGTGCCTTTGCGCGATCCACGAAACCCGCGCGCGCCCGATGACGATTGCGACACCAGGTTACCTTCGAGATCGGTGATCGAGATCAGCGTGTTATTGAACGACGCCGCGATATAGACGATCCCGCTGGGAATGTTCTTCTTCTCTTTCTTGCGAAAGACTTTCTTTTTGCCGGTTGCTGCTGCTTTTGCCATTTTCTTAAGTTTTCAGTTTTCAGCTTTCAGCAAAACCAGCGACTGACGGCTGATAGCTGAGCGCTGATGGCTCTCGCTATTTCTTACCAGGCGCCTTCTTCTTCGCGATGGTCGCGCGGCGCGGACCTTTGCGTGTACGGGCGTTGGTGTGGGTCCGCTGGCCTCGCACCGGCAGACCGCGACGATGACGCAAACCGCGATAAGCGCCGATGTCCATCAAACGCTTGATGTCCATCTGAATCCGCTTCCGCAGATCGCCCTCGATTTCACCCTGCACTTCGATGATCGAGCGAATGCGGCCGAGATCGTCCTCAGTCAAATCGCGCACCCGCGTATCGACGTTCACGTTCGCTTCCTTGAGAATGGAAGCCGAGCGCGAGCGGCCGATTCCATAGATGTAAGTTAGACCGATCTCTGCGCGCTTATTGGGCGGAAGATCTACACCTGCGACACGAGCCATATATCAATTTGGAATTTTGAATTTTGAATTTTGAATTAACGACGGCGTCGCATCCAGAACCCAAACCAGCCTTCCTACTCCCTATTTCTGTCTCTGTTTATGTTTAGGATTTGTGCAAATGACCCGCACCACACCTTTGCGATGGATCACCTTGCACTTATCACAAATCTTTCTGACTGACGCGCGGACTTTCATTTTCGAAAACCTACTTGTAACGGTACGTGATGCGGCCCCGATTCAAATCGTAGGGCGATAATTCAACCAAAACCTTGTCGCCGGGAAGGATCCTGATGAAGTGCTTGCGCATCTTGCCGGAGATGTGCGCCAGCACCTGATGCTGGCTTTCTTCCAGCTCCACCCGAAACATTGCGTTCGGCAGCGTTTCGAGGACTTTGGCCATGACCTCTATCGCCTCTTCCTTCGCCATACAGACACGAATTCGCCTTTGCTGGCAAACTTTGGATACTAGCACGCGGCTCAAGCAAATGCCAAGCCGCGACGAACTCAAGCCGCCGTTACCAGTTCCTCCACTGTGGGTCGCACCTTCGTCAGGACTTCCGGGCCTTCTTCCGTGATGGCCACCGTATGTTCGAAGTGGGCACTCGGCTGACCATCGACGGTCACCACCGTCCAGCCGTCTTTGAGCGTTTTTGTGTGCAGCGAACCCATGTTCACCATGGGCTCCAGCGCAAAAACGTACCCCTTCTTGATCTTGGGCCCTTTGCCGGGTTGCCCGTAATTGGGAATCTGCGGGTCTTCATGCATGCGCCGGCCGATGCCGTGACCTACATAGTCGCGCACGATCGAATACCCATGGGCCTCAGCGTGCGATTGCACCGCGAATCCAATGTCCCCCAGATGATTACCGGGCCGGCATTGCGCGATCGCCAGTTCCAGACACTCTTCGGTGATGCGCATCAGTTGCAGGCGGTCTTCACTCACCTTGCCCACGGCCACAGTCGTCGCAGTATCCCCGACGAACCCTTCTAGGGTCGCGCCCACGTCGATTGAAAAGATGTCGCCTTCCTTCAAACGGTATTCCGAAGGAAATCCGTGGACGACCTGCTCATTGACCGAGGCGCAAATTGAAAACGGGAAGCCGTTATAGCCTTTGAAGGTCGGAGCAGCGCCGCCGTCGCGAATCATCTTTTCCGCAGCCCGATCGACTTCGAGGGTGGTGACGCTCGGCGCGACCAGCGCGCGCAACTCCTGCAGCACGCGTCCCACCAGTTGGCCCGCGGCGCGCATCTTGTCGATCTCTTTTTGCGACTTTCCAATAATCATTCAGGCCGCCGTAAACATATGATCACCATTCGCCAACTGCGCGATCGCCGCATAGATTTGTTCGGGATCCTGCGTCCCATCAACGCGCTGCAGGCGTCCGGTGCCCTGATAATATTCGAGTACGGGCGCCGTCTCGCGGGCGAAGGTCTCCAGCCGAACGCGCACCTTCTCTTCATCGTCGTCAGCGCGATGAATCAACTCTGCGTCAGGATGCAGGTCACATCGCGAATCGTTCTTCGGCGCGCGAAAATAGATATTATAAATCTCGCCGCACACGGGACAGCTCCGTCGACCGGTCATTCGCTTTTCCAGCAATTCGAGCGGCACCTCGATCAAAATCGCCGCCAGCGATTTTCCCTGACGCGTCGCTAATACTTCAAGCATCTCGGCCTGCGCCGCCGTCCTGGGAAAACCATCCAGCACATAACCGTTCTGACAATCGGGTTGCGACGTTCGATCCTCTACTACGCGAATCACGACATCATCCGGAATCAGCCGCCCTGCCTGCTGAATCGCGCGCACTTCTTCGGCAAGCGGACTTTGGGTTCGCGCCAGCGCCCGAAAGATGTCGCCGGTAGAAACCTGCGGCAGATTCAAGCGCTCTTGGAGCAAACGCGCCTGGGTGCCTTTGCCGGCCCCGGGCGCGCCCATTAAAACGATTATCTTAGACATGTCGGATGTTAGATATCAGATGCTAGATGTTAGAACCGACATCTGACATCCAGCAGCTAACATCTGTTAGTCACGCTCGGCGGCCGCGCAGTTTTCCACCGGTCGTAAAGCCCTCATAATTCCTCATGATGAGTTGGGCTTCGATCTGTTGGACCGTATCCATGGCCACGCCGACTAAAATCAGCAGACTGGTGCCGCCAAAATAAAACTGATAGCCCATGCCGGTCGGAATCCAGGCCAAACCGGGCGTCCCGCTTACGAAGTTTCCGAGCCAGGTGCCAATCAGCGGCAACCGCTCCACCTTAAATCCGCTCAACATGAACTGCGGAAAGAAAGCCACCATCGCCAGATAGATGGCGCCCACCGTCGTCAGCCGCGTCAGGATGGTATTCAGATACTCAGCCGTCGCGCGGCCCGGGCGAATGCCGGGCATGAACCCGCCGTGCTTGCGCAGATTATCTGCGACCTCTTCCACGTTGAAAACTATCGACACATAGAAGAACGTGAAAAAGATAATCAATGACAGAAAGATCAGTTCGTAGTATGGATCGCCGGCGTGGAAGACCTGAAAGAAACTGAAAATCTGGCCGTACCAGTTGGTCGGATTTTTCGGCGGCACAGCCGAGAACAGGCTCTGCGGCATCGACAGCACGGACGAAGCAAAGATGACCGGAATCACGCCGCCCATATTGAGCTTCAGCGGCATGGTGGTCTGCTGACCGCCTACCAGCTGACGACCGACGTGACGTTTCGCGTAGCTGATGGGAATCTTCCGGCGCGCCGCCTCCACGAACACGATGAAAGCGATAATCCCTACCAGCGCAATCACCAAAGCAACCACGCCCAGGATTTCCATGGTGTCGCCGCCACCCACGCGCGTCATTACCTGCTGCACGCCCCGCGGCAGGCCGATCACGATGCCCGCGAAAATCAGGAGCGAGATGCCGTTACCAATTCCACGTTCAGTGATCTGCTCGCCCAACCACATTACGAACATCGTGCCGGTTGTGAGCGTGAGAATGGTCGTCAGCAAGAACCCCCAGGTATTAGCACCGACACCGTTAATTTGCAGCCAGTGCGCCACAAAGGTAGTTTGCAAACCCGCCAGACCTACGGTCAGGTAGCGCGTCCACTGATTGATTTTCTGACGACCCATCTCGCCCTCTTCCTGCAACTTCTTGAGTTGCGGCGAGACCACGGTCATCAACTGCAAAATGATTGAGGAGGTAATGTAAGGCGTAACGCCTAAAGCGAAGATCGAAATCAGCCGGAAGTTACCGCCGGAAAAAAGATCGAGCACACCCAGCAGCGTCCCGCTGACCTCGTGCCACACCTGATCCAGCCTTTGCTTGTTAATCCCGGGGGCCGAGATGTGTGCGCCGAGTCGATAGATCGCCAACAATCCCAGGGTAAAGAAAATGCGCCGGCGAAGATCCGGCACCTGAAACATGTTCCGAACTGCGGCGAGAAATTTTTCCATAAGACAGTGGCACAGACCTTGGTCTGTGCGGTCGATTAAGCAATCAAGACCGGAGCCTGTGCCCCCTAGGCGTCGATCACGGTCACGGCACCCCCGGCCTTCTCAATCTTTTCTTTCGCGCTCTTCGTGAACCGGTGCGCCGAGACTTTCAGGGCTTTCGTCACTTCGCCGTTACCAAGCACGACGATGTCATGTTTCGCTTTCTTGATAATGCCGCGATGGTGCAGCACTTCCGGAGTGATTTCGTCGTCGGCCGCAAAGGTCTTTTCCAACGCTTCGAGGCTGACTTCGATCCACTGCTTCTTGAAAATATTAGTAAAGCCACGCTTCGGCAGTCTTCGATGCAGAGGCATCTGTCCGCCTTCAAAGCCCGTCTTTGACGAATAGCCCGAGCGAGACTTTTGACCTTTTTCGCCGCGGCCCGAGGTCTTGCCCAGACCGGTACCAGGCCCGCGACCCAGACGCTTCTTCTTGTGCGTCGATCCCTTTGCGGGACGCAGATTGTTAAGACTTAACGTCATATCTCAAAATCCATTTATCATTTGAAGTTTGACATTTATTATTTGTCATTTTCAAAACGTGGTCACCTGACTTCACAATATCGAATGACAAATCTCAAACGCCAAATGTCGAATAGGTTTTTCGACTATTCAATAATCCGCAACAGATGCGGAACCTTGGCCACCGCACCACGCATCGACGGCGTATCGGGCCGCTCGACAACTTGATTCAATTTACGCAGACCCAGGCTGCGCACGATTTCTTTCTGCTTCGTGGGAAACGCGATCGTGCTGCGATAGTACTGAATTTTAATCTTGCTAGCCGCAGCGTCTGCTGTTTTCTTTTTCGCCATGATTCAAAACTAAAAACTCAAAACTGGAAACTCTGATTAAAGTTCCTCAACCTGCTTGCCGCGCAGCCGCGCCACCTCGAACGGGTCCTTCATGCGCAGCAATCCATCGAACGTAGCGCGGACAACATTGTGCGGATTGGTCGATCCCAAAACCTTCGTACGCACGTCGCGCACGCCGGCAGCCTGCATCACGGCACGCACCGCGCCGCCGGCAATCACGCCCGTTCCTTCGGAAGCTGGCTTCATCAGCACGCGGCCCGCGCCGAAACGCCCAATCAATTCATGTGGCAGAGTATTTTCGATCAGCGGCACGCGAATCAGATTCTTCTTAGCTGCTTCCACACCCTTTTTTATGGCGAGCGGAACTTCGCGCGCCTTGCCGGTACCGAAGCCGACGTGACCACCTTCGTCGCCCACTACGACGAGCGCCGCAAACGAAAGGTTCTTGCCGCCCTTTACGACCTTGGTCACGCGATTAATCGAAATCACCTGGTCTTTCAGGTCGAGCCCCTGCGCCAAAATTCTTTGTTTCGGTTGCCTCATTATGATTCTTTACCGCTCTTCTCTTTCTTGACTTTGGCCTTCTTTGGCTTCGCTTCCGGTTCGGGAGCCGCCGGCTCTTCGACCGCCGCAGTTTCTTCGGCGGCCGCAGCTTCGTCCTTATTCAGGCCGGCCGCGCGCGCCGCGTCGGTCAAAGCTTTGACGCGACCGTGATAAAGATAGCCACCCCGATCAAAAACCACGCTACTCACTCCGGCGGCCAGGGCGCGCTCGGCGATTGTCTGACCGATCTTCTTCGCCGCCTCGATATTGCCGCCGGACTTAACGCCCAGCGATTTCTCGGTAGTCGACGCGGACGCCAAAGTCTGAGCTTTATCGTCGTCAATGACCTGCGCGTAGATATGATTCAGGCTGCGATAGACCGCCAAACGCGGACGCTCGCCGGTACCGCGGACCTTGTGACGAATCCGCTGGTGCACCGCTGTTCTTACTTCTGCTCTATTTCGATTAGCCATTTGTATTAACGCAGAACGAGGAACGATGAATGATGAACTGTTCATCATTCCGCGTTCATCATTCATCATTATTTGCCTGTCTTCCCCGGCTTCAATTTCAACTGCACGTCGGCGTAACGCACACCCTTACCCTTGTAGGCATCGGGCTTGCGCAGTTTGTGCATCTCGGCGCAGACCTGACCGAGCTTCTGCTTATCAATTCCGGAGATCGTCAAAGTCGTCTGGTACTGCTGAATGCTGCCCTTGGTGGTCAGACGCTCAGCCTTCGCGTCAATGCCTTCCGGCAGCGGAAATTCGATGGGATGCGAATAGCCAAGTGCGAAAACAATCTTGCGTCCCTGCACGTCCGCCTTGTAACCGACGCCGACGATGTCCATCTGCCTGGAGAACCCTTCAGTCACGCCGACGATGGCATTGTTTGCCAGCGCGCGCGCCAGACCGTGCAGCGCCGCCTGATCGTTCGACGCACGCTCGGCAACCAAAGACTCATTCTCCTGCTTGAAGGTCACACCTTCGGGAATCGGAGTCTTGAGCACGCCCTTGGCGCCCTTCACTTCCAATTCACCCTCTTTGATCGTGACACTCACGCCCTTCGGGATCGTAATCGGTTTCTTTCCAATGCGAGACATATGAAACTCAACTATGAATTCGGAACGATGAATGATGAACCGTCTTTTATTCCGCGTTCATCGTTCATAGTTCATCGTTGCTAATAAACTTCCGCCAGCAACTCTCCGCCGACGTTTTCCTTGCGCGCTGTCTTGCCGCTCATCAGGCCGCGCGAAGTCGAAACGATATTCACGCCATAACCGCCCAACACCCGCGGAATCTCGTGCGAGCCGACATAAACCCGGCGACCGGGACGAGACACGCGCGCCAGATGCGTAATCGAAGAGGTGCCGCGCGCGTCGTAACGCAAAAAGATGCGCACGACTTTTTTCGCGCCTTCGCCCTTAATGACGAAGTTGTTGATGTAGCCTTCCTCTTTCAGGATGCGCGCGATCTCCAGCTTCAGCTTCGAGGCTGGGATATCAACGCGCGAATGCTTGGCCGAGACGGCGTTTCGAATTCGCGCCAACATGTCGGCAATAGGATCAGTCATTCCTTAACTCCAATAAGCTTTCAGCCATCGGCTCTCAGCCTTCAGCTAATCGCAAACCTTCCTGCTGACAGCTGATAGCTGACAGCGCCTTACCAGCTGCTTTTCACGACGCCCGGAATCTGCCCAGCCAGCGCCAACTCGCGGAAACAAATACGGCACAGATGAAACTTTCGCAGGTACGCCCGCGGCCGGCCGCAACGGCGGCAACGCGTGTAAGCCCGCGAGGAAAATTTCGGCTTCCGATTAGCCTTCGCGATTAATGATTTCTTTGCCATTTAACCTCGGTTCCAAGTGACCAGTGACCAGTGACGAGCAAATCCAGCGGACTTGTCACTCGTCACTCGACACTCGTCACTGTCTAAAGGGCATCCCCAACGCCTTCAAAAGCGCCCGCGCCTGATCGTCGTCGCGCGCCGTGGTCACGATGGAAATGTTCATGCCGCGCAGCTTATCGACCTTGTTAAAGTCAATCTCCGGGAAGATCAATTGTTCGCGAATCCCGATGGTGTAATTACCGCGGCCGTCGAACGCCTTCGGCGACACGCCACGGAAATCTCTGACGCGCGGCAGGGCGATCGACACCAGCCGATCGAAGAACTCGTACATCTGCTCGCCGCGCAACGTCACCATCACGCCGATAGGCATTTTTTCGCGCAGCTTAAAACTGGCGATCGATTTCTTAGCGCGGGTAATCACCGGCTTCTGTCCGGCAATCGCCTTCAACTCTTCTACCGCCGTATCAAGCACTTTGGCGTTCGAGATCGCCTCGCCCATGCCCATGTTCAGCACAATTTTCGAGAGCCGCGGAATCGCCATCGAATTCTTAATTCCGAACTCCTTGGCAATCGCCGGCGCGACTTCCTTTTGATAACGCTCTTTCAGTCTAGCCATGTTAGTTAACGCTGAACGCGGAATGATGGACGATGAATTCCATTCATCATTCCGCGTTCATCATTCATCATTTCTCTATCGTGTGCCCGCTGGCGGCTGCCACTCTGAATTTGTCGCCATCGGCGTCGCGCTTATAAGCAACGCGCGAAGGCTTGCCTGATTGCGGATCGACAATCTGTACATTCGAAATGTCGATCCACGATTCCTTATCGATGATGCCGCCGCTCTTATTTCCCGCGGCGCGCTGATGACGCTTGATCACGCCCGCGCCTTCAACTTTAATCTTGCCGCGCGTCGGGGCCACCGCCAGCACGCGGCCACGCTTGCCCTTATCGCGCCCGGCGATCATCACCACCTGGTCGTTCTTCTTAATCTTTGCTCGCTTACGAACCTTCAATTTCAACCTCGCTGTGGCCACAGAGGCACAGAGTCACAGAGAACCCAAAACATTGAACGCGCTGGTGTCGACATTTCCTCTTCCACTCTCTGTGTCTCTGTGTCTCCGTGGCATATCTTCGTTACTTCAGATAACTTCCGGCGCCAACGAAACAATCTTCATGTAATTCCGGTCGCGCAGCTCGCGGGCCACCGGACCAAACACACGCGTTCCGATCGGCGTACCGTCTTCCTTAATCAGCACCGCCGCATTCTGATCGAATCGAATATAAGTACCGTCGCGACGGCGAACTTCTTTGCGCGTGCGCACGATCACCGCGTCCTGGACCGTGCCTTTTTTGATTGCGCCGTCGGGCGATGCTTCCTTGACGGTAACTTTAATGCGATCGCCGAGACTGGCAATGGCGCCAGTCGAACCGCCGATGCCCATAATCATCTCGACGCGTCGCGCTCCCGAATTGTCAGCGACCTCCAGCGAGGTCATCATTTGAATCATTGTTTGCTCACTTCGTTCGCGCTCTCAGCGCTCAGTTTTCAGCAAATTTCGCTGATAGCCGACGACTGATAGCTGACAGCTATTTCGCCGCCTTCTGCACGATTTCAACTACGCGCCAGCGCTTCTTAGCCGACTGGGGCCGCGTCTCTACGATCCGCACGCGATCGCCGGTGGTCGCCCCCAGATCGTCATGGGCCATGAACTTCGAAGTGCGCCGCACGTAACGACGATACTTCGGATGCAGCACCAAACGATCGACGCGCACGACCACGGTCTTCTGCATCTTGTCGGATGAAACCGTGCCCACCTTCTGCACGCGGTTACCGCGGCGCTTTGCCGAAGTCGCCTTTCCGTCGCCGTTCGCCGTCACCGCCGCCTCAGTCGCCGCTGCTTCTGGTTCGGCCGCGGCTGACGCTTCCGCGACCGGCTCGGAAACTTCAGTCGCCGCTCCGTCGGTTTGCTCGGGCGCCGCCGGAGTGTCAGTCGGCTCGTCGTCTCTCTTTTTTCTTCTAAACATCTCTTTCGGTACGCACGCCTCCGGCGTGCCTCAAAGCATGCGCTCCAGCGGAGCGCGTACAATCTATTTGCTCGCTGCCAGCTCGCGCTGACGAACTTCGGTGCGAATACGCGCCAGCGCTTTCTTCTCCTGGCGCATTCTCTTAATCGCGTCGACTTCGCCCAGCGCCAACTTGAAATTCAAACGAAACAGCGACTCTTTCAAACGATCCACTTCGGTCGCCAGCTCCTCGTCCGCCATATCGCGATACTTGTCGACTTCTTCACGTCTCTTCATAACTCACTTCGTTCGCGTTTCGGGTTTCAAGTTTCATGTTTCAAGTTGTTGCCAACCTGAAACCTTAGACCTGAAACTTGAAACTCAAATGGCTCCGCCTTCTTGCTCGGCCCGCGTCACAAACTTCGTCTTAATGGGAAGCTTCTGCGATGCCAGCTTCATCGCTTCGCGCGCCGTCTTCTCATCGACGCCTTCAATCTCATAAAGAATTCGGCCCGGCTTCACTACCGCCACCCAATACTCAGGGGCGCCCTTGCCTTTGCCCATACGAGTTTCGGCCGGCTTCTTGGTGACCGGCTTATCCGGAAACATGCGAATCCAAATCTTTCCGCCGCGCTTGATGTGGCGGGTCATCGCAATACGCGCCGCTTCGATTTGTCGATCGGTAATCCAGGCGGCTTCCAGCGTCTTCAATCCGAATTCACCAAAGCTGATCGCGCTGCCGCGTTGAGCGACGCCTTTCATTCGACCGCGCATCTGCTTACGATGCTTAACTTTCTTCGGCATCAACATAGCTTTTTCTCAAGCCTTCAATCTCACTTTGAAATTTCAAATTTCAAATTTGAGATTTGAAAGCTTACCCCTCGCTCCTTTCCCGGCGCGGACGCGGCCGCGGCGCCCGACCTTCGCGCGGACGCGGCGTATCGTTGATCGGATCGGTTCCGGTGCCGCGCGCCATGGCCGCGTTCGCATCCAGAATCTGGCCGCGATAAATCCAAACCTTCACCCCAATCACGCCGAAGGTGGTATTGGCCTCGGCGAAGCCGTAATCGACATCAGAGCGCAGCGTGTGCAGCGGCAACTGTCCCTGCAAGTGCCACTCGCTGCGGGCGATTTCCGCGCCATTCAAGCGGCCGCTGACCTTGACCTTGATTCCCTGAGCGCCAAAGCGCAGCGATTCTTCCACTGCTTTGCGCATCGCGCGGCGGAAAGCAATTCGCTTTTCGAGCTGCGCCGCAATCTTCTCTGCCTGCAACTGCGCGTTCAGTTCCGGCTTGTGAATCTCCTGAATCGAGACGAGGACCTCGCGACCGGTGCGCGAAGAGATATCGCCCTTCAGCTTGTCAATCTCCGATCCCTTGCGGCCGATGATGATGCCCGGCCGCGAGGTGTAGATGATGATCTTGAGACGATTCGCCGCCCGCTCGACGTCCACGTGCGAGACGCCCGCGCCCGCAAAGCGCTTTTTGAGATCAGCCTTCAGCTTCAGGTCTTCAATCAGAAAATCGCCGAACTGCCGCTTCGCAAACCAGTGCGAATGCCAGTCCTTGTTGTAGCCGAGGCGAAAGCCGTATGGATGAACTTTTTGACCCAAACTTTACTCCATTCTTGAATTTGGAATCTGGAATCTCAAATTTGAAATCTGAAATTCAAAATTGACTCCGGCTATTCTTCCTTCTTTTTCCGTTTCAGCGCACTGCCCAACTTCGACGCGGCTTTCTTGGCGCCGCTTTTCGCGGGCGTCTTCTGCTCCGGCGCTTCGCTCACTTCGGGAGCCGCAGTCGCAGGCTTGGTCGCGCGCTTCGTTCTGGGCGCCGCCGCCGCACCACCGCGCTTCGCTCGCTTGCTCGCCGCCGGTTTCGTTTCACCAGCCTTGCCGTCTGCCTTCACCTGGGCATCCTTGCTGTCGCTGGACACCAGGATCGTCACGTGACAGAAATGCCGGCGTTCTTTGTAGGCGCGACCCTGTGGCGCCGGACGCATGCGCCGGCGGTTCTTGGTCGGCCCTTGATCGACGTAGGCCGCCTTCAGCCAGAGATCGTCCGGATCGACCGAGACATTCGCTTTTTCGGCAGCCTCATTCGCATTCGCAATCGCCGACTTGACGCACTTCTCAATGCCGAGCGCGGCGCGCTTGTTCGAATAACGCAGGATCGCCAAGGCCTGGTTGACGTTCTTGCCGCGAATCATGTCAACGACCAGCCGCGCCTTTTGCGCCGACCCGCGGAGATATTTTGCACTCGCTCTTGCTTCCATAATCTAGTGAATCGTTAATCGTGAATGCTAAATAGAATTTCCCGTTGCTCACATCGCGAATTCTTCAAAACACGTCCATTCACGATTTACTATTTACGACCTCTTACGATGCCGGCGCCGGCGCCGCAGCCGGTGCGACCTTCGTCGTCTTCTCGGCCTTAGTCCCCGAGTGGCCCTTGAACGTGCGCGTCGGCGCAAACTCACCGAGCTTGTGCCCGACCATATTCTCAGTAACGTAAATCGGAATGTGCCGCTTGCCGTTGTGCACGCCGAACGTCAAACCGACCATGTCCGGCGTAATCGTCGAACGACGCGACCAGGTTTTAATAACTTGCGGACGCTGGCCGCCGGCGCGCACGCGCTCGACCATCTTGCGAACGCCCTTGTCAATCCAGGGACCTTTTTTAACTGAACGTGGCATAGTGTTTCGCTTCGCTCAACCAACGATGAACGAGGAACGATGAATTATGAACCGTTCATCATTCCGCATTCATCATTCATCATTTCACTCGTCTATCTCTGACGATCATCTTCTTCGTGCGTTTGTTCTTGCGCGTCTTGTATCCGCGTGTCGGCTGGCCCCAGGGCGTCACCGGATTGCGGCCGCCGGAGGTCTTACCTTCACCGCCGCCGTGCGGGTGGTCTACCGGGTTCATCGCCACGCCGCGCACGTGCGGGCGAATTCCTTTCCAACGCGAGCGCCCCGCCTTACCTAACGAAACGTTTTCGTGCTCGACGTTGCCGACCTGGCCCACGGTCGCGCGACACTCAACCGGCACGCGCCGCACCTCGCCAGAGGGCATACGCAACTGCGCATAAGCGCCTTCCTTGGCGAGCAACTGCGCAAACGATCCGGCCGCCCGCGCCATCTGCCCACCCTTGCCGGGCCGCAATTCGATATTGTGAATTTGCGTACCCAGGGGAATATTCCGAATCGGCAAAGTATTGCCCGGCAGAATGTCCGCATCCTCGCCACTGGCGATCGTCTTGCCCACTTCCAAACCGACCGGCGCGATGATGTAGCGCTTCTCACCGTCGAGATAAGTCACCAGCGCGATATTCGACGAGCGGTTCGGATCGTATTCAATCTGCGTCACGCGTCCCGGCACGCCGTCCTTGTCGCGCTTGAAATCGACGATGCGATAGAAACGCTTGTGACCGCCGCCGCGACGACGCACCGTAATGCGCCCATCGTTATTGCGTCCCGAGATCCGCTTCTTGGGCTCGAGCAGCGACTTCTCCGGAATCGCGCCCACGGTCAACTCGTCGCGCGTCAGATAAGTCTGATAGCGCCGCGCCGGCGATGTCGGTGTTAGTTTCTTAATTCCCATAGCTTCAATGCGGAACGAGGAATGATGAACGATGAAGTTAATTCATCATTCCTCGCTCATCATTCATCGTTAAATGGCTTCCCCGTAATCAACCGGCTTCTCGCCCTGCTTCAAAGTCACGAACGCTTTCTTCCAGGAAGGCTTGCGGCCTTCGAAGCGTCCGCGCCGCGCCATCTTGCCCATGAACTGGGCGGTCCTCACCGCATCAACCTTCACCTGGAAAATTGTCTCGACGGCATTCTTGATCTCCGGCTTAGTAGCACGTCGATCGACGCGAAACGTCAAAAGCTGACGACGGTCCTGCGTTTCTTCCTTGGCGACCAGAGCCTTCTCAGTGATCACCGGCGATTTGATAATGTCCCAAACGGTTCGCATGGCTACGCTGCCGCTCCTCTATTTCCCGGCATCCGCCGTCCCTGCCCGCCGTCGCGGCCTTCACGACGTGCCTGATACTCCGCCTCTTCGTCGTCTTTGGCGCGCGGCTGCAAAATTCCAATCAACTCCTCGACCGTCTTCGGCGTCAGCACGACTTTCTGATGATTCACCAGGTCGTAGATGTTCACGCCGTAGCTGTTCACCACTTTCGCCGTCTGCACGTTGCGCGACGCCAGCATCAGCTTGGTGTTCTTCAGCGAATCGACAATCAAAGTCTTACCGCTCAATTTCAATGTGCCGAGCGTGCCAAGAAACTCTTTCGTCTTCGGGTGCTCCAGCGCCCATTCACTGACAATCACCAGATTGCCTTCGCGCAGCCGTTCCGAAATCGCCGAACACATCGCGCGCTTGCGCATCTTCTTCGGCAAGTTGTACGACCAGTCGCGCGGCTGCGGTCCGTGCACGTTGCCGCCACCTTTCCAGAGCGGCGATCGCAAACTCGCGATGCGCGCCCGGCCCGTGCCCTTCTGTTTCCATAACTTGCGGCCGGCCCCGGAAACATCTCCCCGCGTCTTCGTGGCCGACGTCCCCGCGCGGCGATTCGCGAGAAAGCTCCGCACCGCTTCATGAATCAGCGGCTCATTAAGTGGTACGCCGAACACCGCGTCGGGTAGTTCGATCTCACCCACTTCGTTGCTGGTGAGGTCTAGAACTTTCGCTGTTGGCATAACGGACCCTCCGTCTCAAACATAGGAGTCAACTTGCTTCTCACCTATTTCTTACTTTTGGCGCGCCGCCTTCTTGACGACGACCACACTTCCATTCGCCCCTGGCACCGCGCCGCGAATCATCAATAAATTGTTTTCCGCATCGACTCGAGCGACTGTCAGCCGCTTTATAGTCACGCGCACATCACCCATGTGTCCCGAAGATCGATTGCCCTTGATCACGCGCGAGGGAAATGCTGACGCGCCAATCGAACCCGGGGCCCGCACATTCATCGAGCCATGCGACTCAGGACCGCGATTAAAATTGTGACGCTTGACGGTGCCCGCAAATCCGCGGCCTTTCGATTTGCCTACCACGTCGACAATGTCGCCGTCGGTAAATTGATCGACCAGAATTTTGTCGCCGACGTTGGTGCTGTCGTCCGAGGCGTTGAGGCGAAACTCTTTCAGAATTCGGGTCGGCGGAACGCCGCCACCCGTTTTCTCAAAATGTCCGCGCATCGGCTTGTTCACGTTCTTCAGCTTGATCGGGCGATCTTCAACCAGCCCGAGCTGCACCGCGTCATAACCATCCTTGCCGCCCGCAGTCTTCTTTTGCACGACCACGCAGGGTCCGGCTTTGATGACCGTCACCGGGGTGACCGTGCCGTCCGCCGCGAACAACTGCGTCATTCCAACTTTCTTGCCGATGATTCCGTTAATCATGTTTCTAAGCCTAAGAGCTGTCAGCATTCAGCTATCAGCCAATCGGATTTCTTGCTGAAAGCTGAGAGCTGACGGCTGACTACTGCTTTCCAAACGCCTTAATCTCCACGTCCACGCCTGCCGGCAAATCCAATTTCATCAGCGCATCGACCGTCTGTGGCGTCGGGTCGAGTATGTCCATCAGGCGCTTGTGCGTTCTGATCTCAAACTGCTCGCGCGATTTCTTGTCGACGTGCGGTGAACGTAAAACGGTCCACTTGTTCTTGACCGTGGGCAGCGGAATCGGCCCGGCCACGCGCGCCCCGGTCCGCTTCGCGGTTTCGACAATTTCCGTCGTCGACTGATCCAACACGCGATGATCGTAAGCCTTGAGCCTGATTCTGATTTTTTCGTTAAGCATTTAAGCCTTCTGCTTTCAGCTATCAGCTTTCAGCAAATCAACCCAGCCCGCTGGCTGATAGCTGATGGCTGACCACTGACAACTACTCAACAACTTCCGAAACCGTGCCCGCGCCGACCGTACGACCGCCTTCACGAATCGCGAAGCGCAAACCCTTCTCCATGGCAATCGGCGCGATCAATTCAATCTCCATCTGCACGTTGTCGCCCGGCATCACCATCTCTACGCCTTGCGGCAGATGCGCCACGCCCGTCACGTCCGTCGTGCGGAAGTAGAACTGCGGACGATAGCCGGTGAAGAACGGCGTGTGCCGGCCGCCTTCTTCCTTTGTCAACACGTAAGCTTCGGCCTTGAATTTCGTGTGCGGCGTAATCGAACCGGGCTTCGAGATTACCTGCCCACGTTCGATGTCTCGGCGCTCCACACCGCGCAAAAGCAAGCCGACATTGTCGCCCGCCATACCCTCATCCAACAGCTTCTTGAACATCTCAACGCCCGTGACCACCGTCTTCAACGTCGGCCGGATGCCCACAACTTCTACTGCTTCATTTACTTTCACCTTGCCGCGCTCGACACGACCAGTCGCCACCGTGCCGCGGCCCTGAATCGTGAAGATGTCTTCGACCGGCATCAGGAAAGGCTTGTCGATATCGCGGGTTGGCGTCGGAATGTAGGCGTCAACCGCGTCCATCAATTCGATGATCGACTTCTCCCAATTCTCGTCGCCTTCCAGAGCTTTCAAAGCGGAGACTTTCACCACCGGAATGTCGTCGCCTGGGAATTCATAGGCGCTGAGCAACTCGCGCACTTCCAATTCAACCAGCTCGAGCAATTCCGGATCGTCAACCGCGTCGACTTTATTCAAAGCCACGACCATGGCCGGCACGCCCACCTGGCGAGCGAGCAGGATGTGTTCGCGCGTCTGCGGCATCGGACCGTCAGTCGCCGCGACTACCAGAATCGCGCCGTCCATCTGCGCCGCGCCGGTGATCATGTTCTTCACATAGTCGGCGTGGCCGGGACAGTCTACGTGCGCGTAGTGACGATTGGCCGTCTCGTACTCCACGTGCGCCGTGGCGATCGTGATACCTCTGGCCTTTTCTTCCGGCGCCTTGTCAATCTGATCGAAAGCCACAAACTGCACTTTCGGATTGTTCTTCGCCAAAACCTTGGTGATGGCCGCCGTCAAAGTCGTCTTGCCGTGATCCACGTGGCCAATCGTCCCGATGTTCACGTGCGGCTTGCTGCGATCGAATTTCTCTTTGCTCATTCTGTTCCTCGTGGCACAGACTTCAGTCTGTGTTTAGCCTTCAAGAAAAAGTTGCCTCAAACAAAAACAGCACAGACTAAAGTCTGTGCCACTTATTTACTTGCCACGCCCTGAACTTTCGCGATCACTTCTTCAGCGACATTCTTGGGCGCCTGATCATACCGCTCAAAATGCATGGTCGAAGTCGCGCGGCCCTGTGTGGCCGAACGCAGATCGGTCGTATAACCAAACATCTCCGACAGCGGCACATATGCAGTCACTACCTGGGCGCCACCCGGCCGCGGTTCCATCTTCTCAATCTGCCCGCGACGACGATTCAAGTCGCCGTTGACCGCGCCCATGTATTCTTCCGGCGTCACTACTTCGACGCGCATGATGGGCTCGAGCAGCACCGGCTTGGCCTTCTTCACTGCATCCTGGAACGCCAGCGAACCGGCGATATGGAATGAGCGCTCGTCCGAATCGACTTCGTGGAAGCCACCATCAAGCAAACGCACCCTCACATCCACCAACTCGTATCCGGCGAGATAGCCACGCTCCATCGCATCGCGAATACCCGCTTCAGTCGGCTTGATGAATTCGCGCGGAATCGCGCCGCCGGTAATTTCGTTCTCGAAGACGAAGCCTTCGCCCTTGGCCGGTTCGATTTCGATCTCGACGTGCGCGTATTGGCCGCGGCCGCCGGTCTGCTTCTTGAAAATTTCTTTGCCCGGTGCCGCTTGCGTAATCGTCTCGCGATAGGCGACCTGCGGCTTGCCGACATTGGCTTCGACGCCGAACTCGCGCTTCATGCGATCGACGATGATTTCCAAATGCAGCTCGCCCATGCCGGCGATGATTGTCTGGCCGGTTTCATGGTCCGTCGAAACGTTGAATGAAGGATCTTCCTGCGCCAGACGGCCGAGCGCGACGCCCAGCTTGTCTTGATCGGCTCGCGTTT
>JADMIO010792767.1_pt1 | contig 34850 bp, 27 predicted proteins | sample 8958161 | NCBI WGS metagenome assembly JADMIO01 (sample SAMN16585339, study PRJNA669376) | soil metagenome | isolation source: Crop rotation soil | place: USA: Cullars Rotation, Alabama | collected 2011
CGCGACAACTTGTCCACGTGGAATTCTAAGCTTAGGATCCCAATGTGCTGGAAAGCCACTACGACGCACTCCGCCACCAGAAGAAGAAAGAAGTGCGCGTGGGCACTCGCGCGGGGAGCATCTCGATCTATTGCGCCCGTGAGGCCATCGCCGATAGCAAGGTCGCGTGGGATGCCGTGCCGAAAGACCGCGTCGGCATCTACATCGGCTGCACGGAGCACGGCAACGTCGAGACCGAGAACGAAATCTACAACATCTCGAAATTTAACTACGATACGAAGTTTTGGTCGCACTACCACAACCCCCGCACGGTCGCCAACAACCCCGCCGGTGAGACGTCGCTCAACCTCGGCGTGACTGGTCCCAGCTACACGATCGGCGCGGCGTGCGCAGCGGGCAATATGGGTCTCATTCATGCCACGCAGATGCTGCGTCTCGGCGAAGTGGACTTCGCGATCTGCGGCGGCGTGAGCGAGAGCATCCACACGTTTGGCATTTTCGCAGGTTTCAAGTCCCAGAACGCGCTCGCCACCCACGACGATCCAAAGAAGGCCTCGCGGCCTTTCGACAAAGCGCGCAATGGCATCGTCATTTCCGAGGGCGGGGCACTCTATACGCTCGAACGACTCGAGGACGCCCAGAAGCGCGGGGCGAAGATTTACGCCGAAATCGCCGGTTATCATGTCAACAGCGACGCCAGCGACTACGTGCTGCCCAATCCCACGCGGCAGGCGGAGTGCGTGCGGTCGGCGTTGAAGCGAGCCGGGCTCGCTCCGCGCGACATCCATATCGTCAACACCCACGCCACCGCCACACCGCTCGGCGATATCCAGGAGTGCGAGGCGATTCGGGCGGTGTTTGGCGAGGAGTGCCCCGACACCTCGATCAACAACACGAAGAGCTTCATCGGCCATTGCATGGGGGCGGCCGGGGCGCTGGAGCTCGCGGGCAACCTGCCGTCCTTCGATGACTTAGTCGTTCACCCAACCATCAACGTCGATGATCTCGATCCCCAGTGCGCTTTGCCCGGTCTGGTGCTCAATCAGCCGAAAAAAGTGTCGAAAGTAGATACCATCCTAAACAACTCCTTTGGTATGCTGGGCATAAATTCCACGTTGATTGTTAAACGGTTTGTCCCCTAATTCGCGACACCGACCTGACTATGACCAAAGACGAATGCAAGAAGCTGGTGCTCGATATCATCGCGGACATCGCGCCCGACGAGGATTTGCGCAACGTCAAACCCGACGTGCGGCTTCGCGACCAACTCCAGCTCGATAGCATGGACTTCCTCGACATCGTCATGGAGCTCCGCAAACGCCACAGCATCGAGGTGCCGGAGAAGGACTATATCCAGCTCGCCAGCCTCGACAGCTGTGCCGAATACCTGACGCCGAAGTTCAACGCGCTCGCCGGCAAGAGCTGAAGGTTGAAACCCACGCCAACGATGAAGGCCGGGCTCCGTGCCCGGCTTTTTTATTGCAGGTGGGGCTTTACGCCCGACGCGTCGGGGATAAACCCCGACCTACCGATCTCACGATGAACACCCGCTCGCACTACGACGTCGCCATCATCGGTGCCGGCATGTCCGGACTCGCTGCGGGCATCCGACTGGCGCACTTCGGAAAGAAGGTCTGCATCTTCGAACGCCACAATGCCGCGGGCGGCTTGAACAGCTTTTACAGTCTCAATGGGCGTAAATTCGACGTCGGCCTGCACGCGATGACGAACTATGTGAAGCCGGGCGTGAAAGGCACGCCGCTCACGAAATTACTGCGTCAGCTCCGCATCGAGCGCGACGAATTCGCCCTCTGCGAACAAAAGCAATCGCGCGTCGCGTTCGGCCCGCGGGGTGAAACGTCGCTGCGGTTCACAAATGACTTCGCCGTGCTCGAAGCCGAGGTGGCGGAGAAATTCCCCGCGCAGATCGACGGCTTTCGCCGGCTCGCGGCGTTGGTGCGCACCTACGACGACGTCTCGTTGGATGCGAAGCCCGAGTCCGCGCGGGCAGTCGTCCGCCAGCATATCACCGACCCGTTGCTCGAGGACATGCTGTTCTGCCCGGTGATGTATTACGGCAGCGCGTCGGAGCGCGACATGGAGTTCGGCCAGTTCGTGATCATGTTCAAGGCACTGTTCCTCGAGGGATTCGCCCGGCCGTTCGAGGGGGTGCGACTCGTGATTCGCGTCCTGCTCGAGAAATATCGCGCCGCGGGCGGCGAGCGGCGGATGAAATGCGGCGTGAGCAAAATCGTCGCGACGGCGAATCGCGTGACGACACTCCTGCTGGACTCCGGCGAGGAGATCACCGCCGACCACGTCATCTCGTCGATCGGTGCGCCGGAGACGGAGCGGCTGCTCGCTCCAGCGGCCAAGGCCAATCCCGTCCACGCTCCGGGAGGGCATTCGTTCATCGAAACCATCACCATTCTCAACCGCCAGCCCGCCGAACTGGGGTGGGGCGACGACACGATCATTTTCTTCAACGACTCGTCACGCTTCGACTACGCGTGTCCTGCGGGGCAGGTCGATCCGCGCAGCGGCGTCATCTGCATTCCCAACAATTTCGCTTTCAGCGCAGGGCAGCAACTGCCCGAGGGAGTATTCCGCGTGACCTGCCTCGCCAACCCCGCGCCGTGGTTCGGCTTCGCCGACGCGGACTACGCCGCCGCGAAAGAGCGCTGGTTCGCCGAGGTGCAGCGGAGCGCGCGACGTTTCCTGCCAGCGGTGGACGACGCGACGCTCGCGGCTGCGGTCGTCACGACGGACATGTTCACGCCGCGAACGATCACCAAATTCACGGGCCACCTCAATGGCGCGATTTACGGCGCGCCGCTGAAGGTCCGCGACGGCCGCACGGCGTTTTCCAATCTCTACCTCTGCGGCACGGACCAAGGTTTCCTTGGCATCGTGGGCGCGATGCTCAGCGGGATCTCGATGGCAAATTATCACATCTTGCAAAAAGGGTAGGGGCCGGGCGAGATCACGACGCCCTATGAAAACCCTGCTCCTTGCTGCTCTTACCTTAACCACGCTCACCGCCGCTGATTTTCGCGATCACCTCGGCCTGCAACTCTACAGCCTGCGCGCGCAGACCAAGGACAGCACGACCGGCGCGCTCGATCTCGCGAAGTCCTATGGCGTCAAGGAAGTCGAACTCGCCGGCACGGGCAGCCTCACGACGGAGCAGTTTGCGGCCGAGTTGAAGTCGCGCGGCTTCACGCCGGTCAGCGGCCACTTTGGCTACGCTCTTTTCGAAAAAGATGCCGCGGCGGTGATTCGCGACGCGAAAGCACTCGGCCTCAAGTTCGTGATCGTGCCGTATCCTCCGGTGAGCAAGGACAAGCCGTTCACCGAGGAAATGGCCCACGCCATGGCCGTAAATTTCAACGCGTGGGGCGAGGCCTGCAAAAAGGAAGGCCTGCGTTTCGGCTACCACCCGCACGGGCTCGAGTTCAAACCGACTGCCGCGGGCAACGGAGAAGTGATGTTCGACATTCTCGCGCGCGAGACGAAGCCCGACCTTGTGACCTACGAGATGGATGTCTACTGGGTCTACATCACCGGCATCGATCCGGCGAAGCTGCTGGCCAAATACCCCACGCGTTTCTCGATGCTTCACATCAAAGATATGTTGAAGGATTTCGCCCGTGGCGTGCACACCGGCGGCAGCCCGGCGACCGCCAAGGTCACAGTGGGGGAGGGCCAGATCAATTGGGCCGAAGTGCTCTCCACCGCCCAGAAGATTGGCGTGCAGCACTATTTCCTCGAGGACGAGACGACGACTCCGCTCAAGTCCATTCCGGATTCGCTCCAATACCTGCGCGCGCTGAAACTCTGAGTTACGTTGCGTCAGTCGCGACTCTTGGCCGAGCGGTGAATCTAACGACGCAGCGTCCGTTCTCACGCTAGCTCGGCGTATATTTGGCGTGTTGGTTCCGATGTGGAGATCGCCCCTCCACTGTGGGCACACGATCGGATGACGGGATTCTTTCCCGATCATGTTGCGCATTTTCCCGAAAATTCCGGGGACGGGTTAGCTATAGTTGCGCAGTGCGATTGCCACGCGGATCGCGGCTCCACTGGCCGCAGCGCGTTTTGGCCGGGCACTCCAGCCAATGAAACTAACCACCTCCGTTTGCCTCGTCTTGATCGCCACCGGCCTTGCCGGACGGGTCAGCGCCCAAAGCAACGACGCGTTCGCCAATCGCACGACGATTACCGGGCTGACCCCGGTCTATACCGGAACCACCACCTCGGCGACCAAAGAGACCGGAGAGCCGAACCACGCCGGCTACTACGGCGGAAAATCCATTTGGCTCACGTGGACCGCGCCGGCTGATTCCATTGTCACCGTCGACACGATCGGCAGCAATTTCGACACGCTGCTCGCGGTCTATCAAGGTTCGGCCGTGAACGCGCTCACCTTGGTTGCGAGCGACGATCAGAGCGGCGGCAACAACACGAGCCGACTCGTGTATTCCACGCGGACCGGCCATGTCGTCCAAATCGCCGTGGACGGCTGGAGTGGCGCGAGCGGAAACGTCACGCTCCATCTGACCGCGGTGCCGATCGTCGCGCCCAACGCCGCGCCCTCCATCACGAGCCAACCCGTGAACCAAGCCGCCACGGCCGGCGCGACGGTGCGCTTTGCCGTGGATGCGACCGGCAGCCCGTTGCCCAGCTACGTCTGGTTCAAGGACGGCACGAATCTCCTCACCGGCGCGACCGGCTCCACGTTGACGCTCACCAATGTCCAACCGGGCGATGCCGGCACTTACACCGCCGTCGCGAGCAACTCCGTCGGCGCGGCTTCGAGCACCGCTGCCACTCTCAGCGTGACCACGCCCACCGCCGCGCCCGTCTTTACGACGCAACCCTCCTCCCTGGTGGTGTCGTTGAATTCGACGGCGTTTCTTCGCTCCGAGGCGTCGGGTGCGGCGAGCTATCAGTGGCGCAAAGATGGCGTCAACTTGCCCGGCGAAACGGCTGGCACGCTCGTCATCTCCCGCACTGCGCTTGCCCAAGCGGGCACGTATACCGTCGTCGCGACCAATTCGCTGGGGAGCACAACAAGCACGCCTGTGATCGTCGCCGTCGACATCAACCCGAATTTCGGTCGCCTCATCAACCTGTCGATCCTCACCGCGATCTCCGCCGACGATCCGCTGTTCAAGCTGGGCACCGTGCTGGGCGGTTCCGGCACCAGCGGCACAAAACCGATCGTCGTGCGGACAGTGGGCCCCTCCCTGACGTCGTTCGGCGTAAGCGGCGCAATCTCGGATCCCAAACTCAACATCGTGGCTGGAACCGCCTCCGGCGCTCCGTCGGTTTCGAGCAACGACAACTGGGCGGGCGACGCCACGCTCCTCACCGCCATGGCCCAAGTCGGCGCCTTCCCCTTTACCAACAACTTCACGCGCGACGCAGCCGTCGCCCCCAGTCTGGCTGCCGGAAGTTACGTCGTCGAAGTTTCCGGAGTGGCCGGGGCCACGGGCACGGTCCTCGCCGAACTCTATGATGCCACTCGCTCCAGCGCATTCAGTGCGACGACGCCCCGCCTGATCAACGTCTCCGTGCTCAAGCAGATTCCGGCAGGCGACATCCTGACCGCCGGCTTCGTGATTGGCGGCGTGACTTCGAAGACCGTGTTGGTCCGCGCCATTGGGCCCGGCCTGGTCCAGTTCGGCGTCATCGGCGCGATGAGCGATCCGCAGCTCTCGCTCTATAGCGACTCCACCAAGATCGCATCGAACGACAACTGGAGCGGCGACCCGCAACTGACAGCGACCGGTTCGGCCGTCGGGGCCTTCGCCCTGGCCAACGCCGCGAGCAAGGACGCCATGCTGCTGGTGACACTATCGCCCGGTTCCTACACCGCGCAGGCCAGCGGGGTCGGCCTCAGTTCCGGCGTCGCGTTGATCGAGGTTTACGAAGTGCCCTAGCTTGGGCTAGCGGGCGGGCGCACCGCCGGTGCCGCGGAAACCAACTTGCGCTTCAGCGGCGCCCCCGCTCAGTCTTTGCGATCCATGGCATATGACTGGCTCAAAGGCGTCGCTGACGAGTATGACGTAATCGTCATCGGCAGCGGACTCGGCGGACTCACGGGCGCTAACGTGCTCGCGAAGGCTGGCCACCGCGTGCTGCTGCTCGAACACCACTACCAGTTCGGCGGGCTGGCGACCTGGTTCACCCGCAAAGGCGGCCACATCTTCGACATCTCGCTGCACGGCTTCCCGATCGGCATGATCAAGTCGTGCCGGAAATATTGGACGAGGGAGATCGCCGACGCGATCGTGCAGTTGAAGGACGTCCGGTTCGTCAACCCGCAGATGGACGTGTGGACGACCTTCACGCGCGAGGACTACACGCGGGTGCTCGTGGAGGATTTCAAGCTGCCGCGCGAGAAAGTGGAGGCGTTCTACGACTACCTCCGCGCGATGAATTACTACGACAACAACCCCGAGACGACCGGTGAGATGCTCAAGCGGTTCTTCCCGGGTCGCGCGGACGTCCACCGCCTACTGATGGAGCCCATCTCTTACGCCAACGGCTCCAATTTCGACGACCCGGCGATCACGTTCGGGATCGTGTTTTCGAATTTCATGGGCGCGGGCGTCTACACGTTCCGCGGCGGATCCGACGTGCTCATCGAAAAGATGACCGCCGAGCTGAAGAAGAACGGCGTCGAATTGCGGAAGAAGGTCCGCGTGGAAAAAATTCTCGTCGAAGAGCGCGATGGTCAGAAAGTCGCCTGCGGCATCGTCGCGTCGAACGGTCGAATCATTCGCGCGAAGGCGATTCTCTCGAACGCGAACATCCACAACACGATTTTCCGGCTGGCGGGTGCGGAGAACTTTCCCGCCGACTTCGTCGAGGAGGCCAGGAAGGTCCGGATCAACACGAGTTCGTGCCAGGTCTACCTCGGCATCCGCAAAGGCGAATCGATCCCGCACATCGGCGATCTCGTGTTCACCTCGGCGGCGCCGGCCTACAGCAACGACGAGCTCACGGCGCTGCACACGACCAGCCGCACGTTTTCCGTCTACTATCCCGATACGCGGCCCGGTTCCGATCGCTACACGGTCGTCGCCTCGCTCAACGGCCGCTATCCGGATTGGGCGGCGATGGATGAGCCCACGTATGAAGCGAACAAGGCGCGGCTAATCGAGGAGGCGATCGCGGCACTGGAAAAATTCATCCCCGACGTCCGACCCAAAATCGATTGGAAGGAAGCCGCCACGCCGCGCACGATCGAACGTTACACCACTCACGCCATCGGCACGTCGTTTGGCACCAAGTTCGAGGGGCTGCCAGTGTCGATGAATCTCTCGGAAAAGCTTCCCGGCCTCTACCATGCCGGTTCGGTGGGCATCATCATGTCGGGCTGGCTTGGCACCATCAATTACGGGGTGATCACGGCCAACAAAATCGACAAGGCGCTCTTCGAGCAGAAGCGTGCCGCCGCCGCGCTCACCCCGGTCGCCACCTGATTTCCATGCTCCCGCCCGTCACCGATCTTATTCCGCATCGCCCGCCTTTTCTCTTCGTCGACGAGCTTGTCTCGGAAGCGCCCGGGACGCTCACGGCGCGACGCACGTGGCGCGCGGAGGAGGATTTCTATCGCGGGCACTATCCCGGCGCGCCGATTACGCCGGGAGTGTTGTTGTGCGAAGCCGTGTTTCAAACCGCCGCCTGCTACATGGCGCTGAAAGCGCGTGCCGCCGGGGCGAAGCCGGGCGAGGGCGTCCCGCTCATCGCCAAGATCAACGACGTGCGCTTTCGCAACCCGGTTTATCCGGGAGAATCGGTCGTCATCGAGGTGAAGGAGCAGGAAGCCATCGGCGGCTTCACCATGCTGAGCGGGGCGATGAAAAAGTCTGATGGCGCCCGTGTCATGAACCTCGATTTTGCCGTCGCCTGGAAAACACCCGAAGGGGCGGTCAAGGCATGAGCGATTTCCTCGAAGTGTCAGGGAGGACGTTTCTCGTCTTCGGCGTCGCGAACAAAAAGAGCGTCGCATGGTTTGTCGCCAAATCACTGGAGGCCCAGGGCGCACGCGTCCTCTACAGTGTTCGCTCCGAGGCCCGGAAAAAGTCGCTCGAAGCGCAGCTCGCGGGCAAGCCGGTCTTCATTTGCGACGTCGAGCATGAAGGCGCCGCGACGCGGCTCGCGGCGGAAATTTCCGCCGCCGGCCACGCGCCGCTGCATGGAATTGTGCACTCGATCGCGTTCGCAAACTACAGCGAAGGCTTCAAGGCGTTTCACGAGACGAAGCGCGCCGATTTCCTCCAGGCGACCGCGGTGTCGGCCTTTTCACTCGTCGAAGTCGCGCGCGCGTTTCAACCGCACCTCGCACCCAATGCCTCGGTCGTCACAATCGGGATCTCGTCGTTGCTCGTGACGCCCGACAACTACGGTTACATGGGCCCAATCAAGGCGGCGCTCGAATCGAGTGTGCGGTTTCTCGCGAAGTCTTTCAGCGCCACAAGTGCGGTGCGGTTCAACGCGGTCGGGGCTGGGCCGCTCAAGACGAGCGCCTCGGCGGGAATCCCGGGCTATCTCGAGAGCTATCTCTACGCGGAGAAACTGACGTTTCGAAAAAAGAACCTGGAGACGTCGGAGGTCGCCAATGTCGTGACGTTTCTTCTCAGCGAGCGCAGCAGTGGCATCAACGGCACCACACTCGTCGTCGACGCCGGGCTCGGCTCGAATTACTTCGATCAGGAAATCATCCGGCTCGCGATGCGACCGGAGCGATGAACATCGCCGGATGAAATTCGAGAACGTTTGCATCGAATCGCTCGCGGTCGCGCTGCCCGAGGAAATCTGGACCTCGGCGCAGATCGAGGAGCAGCTCCGGCCGCTCTACGAGCGCCTCAAGCTCCCCGCGGGCCGGCTCGAACTCATGACCGGCATTCGCGAGCGTCGCATGTGGCCGGCGGGCACGCGCCCGTCGGACGCGAGCGCCAAGGCCGGCCGCGCGGTGCTGGCCAGGTCGGCGCTGCGCGCGGAGCAGATCGAACTCTTCATCCACGCCGCGGTGAGCCGTGACATGCTCGAGCCGGCGACCGCCTCCTTCGCGCATCGCGGCATCGGTTTGCCGGCGTCCGCGCAGATTTTCGACGTGTCGAATGCGTGCCTTGGCTTTCTCAATTCGCTCACGATCGCGGCGGCAATGATCGAGTCGGGGCAGATTCGATGCGCGATGGTCGTCGCGGGCGAGAACGGGCGGCCCCTCGTCGAGCAAACGTTGCGCACGCTGCTCGAACGGCCGCTCACGCGAAACGAGATCAAACCCTATTTCGCCAACTTGACCATCGGCTCGGGCGCCGTGGGCGCGATCGTCTGCCATCGTTCGTTGGCCCGGGGTTCCGCGCACCGCCTGCTCGGTGGCATCGCACGGGCGGCGACAGAGCACAGCGATCTCTGCAAGGGAGATACGCATGGCGCCGATGCGTTGGCCATGCAGACCGATTCCGAACAGCTTTTACTGGCGGGCGTCGCGCTGGCGAAAGAAACCTGGAGCGCTTTCACGGCAGAGCAGGGCGGTGAGTTCGCACGATTTGTTTGTCACCAAGTCGGCAGCACCCATCGCCGCAAACTCTACGAAACGCTCGGCCTCGATCTCGCGAAGGATTTTTCGACGTTTGAAACGCTGGGCAACACCGGTTCGGTGGCACTACCGTCCACGCTCGCCGCGGCTGTCGAAGCGGGCGCCGTCAAATCCGGCGATCGGGTCGGCCTGCTTGGCATCGGCAGCGGGTTGAACTGCCTCATGCTCGCGCTCGAATGGTAATGGCCGCCCCGCATCCAACCTCGCTCGAGTTTGGCGGGCATTACGCCGACAAGACCTTCGTCACGCCCCGCGGGGCGCAGATGCACTACGTCGATGCCGGCCCGCGCGCCGACGAGATCGTGCTGATGCTTCACGGCAACCCGACGTGGTCGTATTATTTTCGGCACCTGATTCAGGCGCTCGCGCCGCAGATGCGCTGCATTGCTCCCGATCACATCGGGATGGGCTTGTCGGACAAGCCGCAGAACTACGACTACACGCTCGCAACGCGCATCGCCGATATCGCGGCGCTCGTCGCGTCGCTCGGCGCGAAGCGCGTGCACCTCGTCGTCCACGACTGGGGCGGAGCGATCGGCTTTGGTTTTGCGGCGAAGCATCCGGAGCTGATCGCGCGCCTCGTGGTGCTCAACACCGGCGCCTTCGCGTCGCCGCACCTTCCGACCCGGATCGCGCTCTGCAAGGCACCGGTGATTGGTCCGCTGCTCGTGCGCGGGCTCAACGGCTTTGCCTGGCCGGCGACGTGGATGGCGATGAGCCGCCGCAGACTCACCGCCACTGAGAAAGAAACCTATCTGCAGCCTTACGATTCATGGGCGAACCGCGTTGCCGTGAGCGCATTCGTGCAGGACATCCCGATGAATCCGGCCCATCCGACGTGGGCGACGCTGGCGGTGGTGGAGCAGGGGCTCGCGCAGTTCCGCGACCGCCCCGCGATCATCGTTTGGGGCGGTCGTGATTTTTGCTTCAACGATCATTTCCTTGCACGATGGCATGAAATTCTGCCCCAGGCGAAGGTCCACCGGCTCGCGGACGCCGGTCACTACGTGCTCGATGACGCCCGCGAGGAAGCCGTGCCGCTCGCGGTCAACTTTTTGACGGCGACTTGAGCGGCGCGCCGTCGCGTCCCGACAATTCGGCGAGTTGGTGAAGATAGGCGGCCGAGTTGTCCTGCAACGCGCGCAATTGTTCGGGCTGATAGCGCCAGCTCCAGTTGCCCTGGCTCTTGCCGGGCGTGTTGAAGCGCGCTTCCGAACCGAGGCTCATGAGATCCTGCAGCGGAATCACGGCCAGATTGGCGACCGACGTGTAAGAGGCGCGGATGAAATCCCAGCCGACCTCGTGACCATCAACCCGGAGATAGCGGCGCACGTGGTCGCGGGCTTTCTCATCCGTCGCAGCATACCAGCCGAGCGTGGTGTCGTTGTCATGCGTGCCGGGATAAATCACACTGTTCGCGCGCTGGTTGTGCGGCAGGTAGAGATTTTTCGCATCGCCGCCGAACGCGAACTGGAAGATCGCCATGCCCGGGAGCCCGGTGGCCTCGCGCAGCTCGACCACGGACGGTGAAAGCTCACCGAGATCCTCGGCGATAAGTTTGACCGCGGGGAGGGCGGTGCGAACCGCACGGAAGAAATCGAGGCCCGGGCCTTTCTCCCATGTCCCGGTGCGCGCGGTCGGCGCCCCGGCGGGAATCGACCAGTAGGAATCAAACCCCCGAAAATGATCGATGCGCACGACGTCACACAGCGCAAAGCTCGCCCGCAATCGCGCGATCCACCACGCGTAGCCATCGGCCGCATGCGTGGGCCAGTGATAGAGCGGGTTGCCCCACAACTGGCCGTCCGCCGAAAAATAGTCGGGCGGCACGCCGGCTACGAACGTCGGACGCGTCGTCTTTGGATCAAGTTGGAAAAATTGCGGGCTCGCCCACACGTCGGCGCTATCGAGCGCTGTGAAGATCGGGGTGTCACCGATGATGCTGATGCCGAGTTTCGCCGCCCGCACGCGCACTTGGGACCATTGCCCGAAGAACAAATACTGGATGAAGGCGTAGGCTTCGGCGCGCGCCGCGACTTTGTGCCGAAGCGGGGATTTCTCCGCCGCTGCGAGCGACCGCAGGTCGGCCGGCCATTCCCACCACGGGCGGCCGCCAAAATGATCCTTGAGCACCGAGAAGAGGGCGTAACCGGGAAGCCAGCCCGCTTGCGCTTGCTGAAAATCCGCAAACTCGCCGTAGGGCAGGGCCGGTTTCGAATTCTTCGCCCAAGTCGCGTGGGCGGAGAACAGGAGCGGCAGTTTTAGTTGATACAGCGCGCCAAAATCCACGCGGGCCGTGCCCAGTGCCCGCAACGGGGCGAGTGATTCCGCCGTGAGTAGTCCCGCGGACACCAGCGGAGCGGGATCGACGAGATAAGGGTTACCCGCGAAGGACGAAAAACACTGGTAGGGCGAATCGCCGAACCCGGTGGGCCCGAGCGGGCAGACCTGCCAGTATTTCATGCCGGCAGCCGCCATGAACTCCAGCAGGGCATCGGCCGCCGCATCGAATGCCCCAACCCCGAAGGCACTCGGCATCGCCGTCGGATGGGCCAACACGCCGGCAGCTCGATGATCGAGCCAGTTGAAAAGCGGCGCGGCGCCAGACACCGGGGCGGCAGACGATTCGGGACGGGAGATTTCGGCCATGACGGCACGATGCCCAAGGGAATTCCGAATTCAAGGAGCGTTAGGTTCGCCCGCTCGCCGGCGGCGGAGGGTGATAATTATTGCGGAACGGCAGGAATTTCCTGAAGCGGGGCCATCCGCGGCCGATATATGACCGGGGAAGTCGCGTCCATGCTGCGGCCAATCCCGAAAATGATCGCTGAATCTTCAACGACTTGGAGTTCACGCCACGCCGCGCATTTGCCTGCGCGTGGTGCGCACGTGCGCGGCATGGCGGGGCCTTCCGGTGAGTGATCAATCCGCGCAGGAGTTACACGCCAACACCACCGGCTTAGCTACTCGAACGTCGGAGGCTGGTTTTGTCGCGTCCGCAACGGCCGCGGCCCCAACCGGACGCCTTTGGCTGCGCGTGGTGGGCTTTTATATCGCTTATGGCCTGAGCGCGTTGCTCAGCCACCGCATCTCGCACCCGGGGGCGGGCTACGTGAACATCTGGATCCCGGCGGGATTGTTCGTCGCGGTGCTGCTGCAAAACGAAACGCGCCGCTGGCCGTGGTTCGTGCTCGCGGTGCTCGGCGCCACGTTGTCGCTGGGGTTGCCCCACGGCACGCCGCTGCCCGCCATTTTGAGAAACTTCACCGCGAGTTGCGTCGGCGCACTGAGCGGAGCGTGGTTGATGCGGCGATTTGTCACCGAGTGGCCGAGGATCGCCACGCTCAAGGAATTTCTCGGGCTGGTCTTTTGCTGCGGGGTCGTCGGCATGGCCCTGTGCACGAGCGTCGCCGTGACACCGGCGATCCCGTGGTATACCGACGCGTGGAAAATCTGGTGGGGCAGCGATGCGATGGCCGTGGTGCTGGTGACGCCGTTGATTTTGACGTGGCGCGGCGAAGTGCGGCACTCCTGGCGCTGGCTCGTCGAACGCCGCGCCCGGATCGTGGAAGTCCTCGCGCTGGTGACCGGGCTCCTCGGCTACACCTGGTATATGCTCGTCATCGATCAAGGGATCATGACGCCCTACAAGATTCGCCTCGTGCTGTTCGTGCTGTGGGCGGCACTGCGGTTTGGCGTTCGCGGCGTCACCGCGGTCAACGCGTTGCTGGCGATCTTCATGTCCGCGGTGGTCGCGTTCGTCCCCAAAGGCCTGACCGCGGAGCAAATCGCCGCGGGCGAACATGTGTTCACGCTGCAGACCTATCTCGCGTTGATGGCGCTCGCCGGACTGATCACGGCGATCGTGCTCGGCGAACGCGATCGCATGGTCGCGCAACTGCGCGAAAGTGAGGCGCGCTACCGGAACCTCACGGCGGCGGCCTTCGAAGGCGTGGTCATCATCGAGCAGGGGCGCATCGTCGACATCAGCGAGCAGGGCTTGCGGCTTTACGGCTACACCCGGGCTGAGATGATCGGGCTCGAGGCGGCCACGCTCGTCACGCCGGACGATCGCGAGCGCGTGGTAAACGCCATCGGCACCGGGCGAGAGGCAGCCTACGAGGCGCGGCTGCTGCGCAAGGACGGCAGCGAATTTTTCGCGGAAATCCAGGCGCGCATGGTGCACCTGCCCGACCGCACGGTGCGCATGACGGCCGTGCGTGACGTGACCGAGCGCCGTCGGATGCAGCGCGCTCTCGAGGCCAGCGAAGCGCAATTGCGCGCGGTGCTCGATCATCTGCCGGCGGCCGCCTACACCTGCGATGCGCAAGGCCTGATTACGTATTTCAACCGGCAAGCCGAGCGAGCATGGGGACGCGCCCCGAAACTCAACGATCCGGCCGATCGCTATAGTGGTTCCGGACGGATTTTCTCTGCATCCGGCGAGCCGATCCCCAACGAGCGTTCCTGGATGGCGCTGGCGTTGCGCGAACAGCGACCGGTGCTCGGCGAGAAAATTTTCATCGAACGTCCCGACGGCACCCGTTGCACGGGATTGGCCCATGCGAGTCCGATCTTCGACGCAGCGGGCGCGCTCACCGGAGCCGTCAACGTCGTGGTCGATATTTCCGATCTGACGAACGCGCGCGAAGCCCTCGCGGCGAGTGAGATGTTACTGCGCCAGTTCATCAAATATGCGCCGGCCGCCGTGGCGATGTTCGACACCGAAATGCGCTACGTGCAGGCCAGTGATCGCTGGCTGACCGACTACGGCCTGAAAGGCGTCAATCTCATCGGTCGATCGCACTACGAGGTATTTCCCGACATGTCCGAACAGTGGAAGCAGATCCACCGCCGCGTCCTGGCCGGCGCGATCGAGTCGCGTGACGAGGACTCGTTTTTCCGCAGCGATGGAACGTTGGATTGGCTGCAATGGGAAGTGCGCCCGTGGCATCGCGCGGACGGCACGGTCGGTGGCGTCATCATGTTCACGCAGGTGATCACGGCCCGCAAACGCGCCGCAGCGGAGCTCGGCCGCGCCAATCGCGCGCTGCGCACCATCAGCCTCTGCAACCAAGCCCTCGCGCGCGCCGCGACCGAGGAGGAGATGTTGCGCGAAGTCTGCGAAGCGATCGTGAAGGTCGGTGGGCACCGTTTCGCGTGGGTCGGCCATGCCCTGCCGGACGAGCGGCAAACCATCCGGCCAACCGTGCATGCGGGACCGGATGGCCGTCTGCTCGACACCGCGTTCATTTCCTGGGGCGACAATCCGCACGGGCAGGGACCCATGGGCACCGCAATCCGCACCGGCCGCGCCACCATTTGCCGCGACATCCTCAGCGACCCGGCCTACGCCCCCTGGCGGGCGATGGCGATGGAGACCGGCACGCGTTCCCTGCTGGGGCTGCCGTTGACGAGCAACGGGGCGGTGCTGGGGGGACTGGCGATTTATTCGGAAGACACGGACGCGTTTGATCTGACCGAGGTTAAACTGCTCACCGAGCTGGCCAACAATCTCGCGAATGGCATCCAGGCGCTGCGCGAACGCTCCGAGCGACAGGAGACCCAAGAGGCGCTGCGCGACAATCGCGCCAAGCTCGTGCTCGCGATGGACATGGCGGGGCTCGGCCACTGGGAATTCGATGTGAGCGCCGGACGCTTCATCTTCGACGATAATTTCCTAAAACTCCTGGGCACCACGGCGGCCCGGGAAGGGGGCAGCACCATGCTGGCGCAGGACTACGCGCGTCGCTTCGTTCACCCCGAGGAAGCCGGCCTCGTCGCTTCCGAAATCGAAGTGGCGCTCGCCGCCACGGATCCGAATTTCACGCGCCAGCTCGAACATCGGTTCATCCGCGCCGACGGTTCGCCGGGCGTGATGTCGGTGAGATTCGGCCTCGTGAAGGACGCGGCGGGCCGCACGGTGCGAACGTTCGGTGTAAATCAGGACGTCACCAAGCAACGGCAAGTGGAGCACCAACGCCGGAGCCTCGAAGAGCAGCTGCGCCAGACGCAAAAAATGGAGGCGCTCGGCACACTCGCCGGCGGCATTGCCCACGACTTCAACAACATTCTCACCGGTATCATGGGCAACCTCCAGCTGGCCGAGATGGATATCGCGGCCGACAACCCGGTGCAAACCACGCTGCGCGAAGCGGGGAAGGCGAGCCGCCGCGCCCGCGATCTCGTCGCCCGCATCCTGACTTTCAGCCGGCGCAGCCAGGCTGATCGCGTGGCCTCGCCGTTGGGCCCGATCGTGCACGAGGTGTTGCAGCTCCTGCGCGCGAGCCTGCCCGCCACCATCGAAATCCGCACCGCCATCGCCGCGGACTGCCCGGCGGTGCTGTGCGACGTGGCGCAAATCCATCAAGTCATCATGAATCTCGGCACCAACGCGGCGCATGCGATGCGCGAGCGCGGGGGAACGTTGATGGTGGAATTGCACGCCGCGACACCGAGCCGCGAGTTTCTCGAGACGCATCCCCAGGTAAACTCCAGCCACAACGTCTGCCTGACGATTCGCGACACGGGCTGCGGCATGGACGAAGTGGTGCGGAAAAGGATCTTCGAACCGTTCTTCACGACCAAAGGTCCCAACGAAGGCACCGGTCTCGGTCTCGCGATGGTCCACGGCATCATGCAGAATCACCACGGGGCGATCGTCGTCGACAGCATGCCGGGCGAGGGCACCGCGTTCGCCCTCTATTTCGCCGCCGCCGCCGGGACGCGTTCCGCCGGGGATCGGCGCGGCTCGCACACGCCGTTTGATCTGTTCGCGCCGTTCGGCGATGGCCGGAAGATTCTTCTGGTCGATGACGAGGAAGCCGTGCTTGTCGTCGGCGCGATGATGCTGCGACGAATCGGATTCGAGCCGGTGGCGTTCGCGAATCCGATCGCGGCGCTCGCGGCGTTTCGCGACGCACCAGGGGAGTTCGCCGCCGCCGTCAGCGATCTCACCATGCCCGGAATGACTGGTTTGGAACTCGCCCGTGAACTTCGGGCCGCGCGACCGGATCTGCCACTGATGCTCGCGTCAGGCTATCTGCCGTCCGAGGCTCGCGCCGGGGCCAGCGAACTCGACGTGGGACATGTGCTGCAAAAGCCGTTTGAACTGCAGGAATTCGTCGAACGACTGCGGAGTGCCATAGATGGGGCCAAACAAGAGGGCCTCTGAGAGTTCAAATCCTCAAGGTCGCGTCCAAGGCCCCGCACTGTCCAACGGCTAAGGACGAACCAACATTCCTGGCGCGCTAGTTTGGTTTGGACCGTGTTTCCCTCCTACCATCCCACCCCCTTCCCGAGGTAGGGTTTTACCTTATCGCTATCCGCCGCCGGCGCGTGTTTAATTCAACTAGACGGACGCTTCGCCTTTTGACGATCCATTGCCCGTGTCGAATAGCGTGTTTTGAGAACGGGAGCCGGCGGACGAATCCATCAGATGACAGACGGAAAATCGCACTTGTTGAGGCGCGCCCAGGGAGACTCGTCCGCGCACCGCGGAAAAACGCCGGCACCACGACCCGGCTCGGGATGTCCCATTGTCGGCGTCGGCGCCTCGGCAGGCGGCTTGGAGGCGTTCACGCAGCTGCTGAAGCATCTGCCGCTCGACACCGGTTTCGGGTTCGTGCTCGTGCAGCATCTCGATCCGCAGCACGAGAGTGCGCTCTCGCAATTGCTCAGTCGCGCGACGGCGATGCCGGTGATCGAGGTCACGAACAACCTGCGCGTGAAGGCGAATCACGTTTACGTCATTCCACCCAACACGAACCTGGCGATCGCGCGCGGCGTGTTGAAATTGCACCCGCGTTTGCCGCAGCGCGTGGCGCCGCGCTCCATCGATAATTTTTTCGAGGCCCTCGCGAAGGACCAGCGCGAGCGCGCCGTCGGCGTGATTCTGTCCGGCAGCGCCTCCGATGGCACGCTGGGCCTGGAGGCGATCAAGATGGAGGGCGGGCTGACGTTTGCGCAGGATGATTCGGCGCGGGCCAGTTCGATGCCGCGCAGCGCCGTGGCCGCGGGCTGCGTCGATTTCGTGCTTTCGCCGGCCAACATCGCCCGCGAACTCGCGTGGATCGCCCGGCACCCTTACGTCGCGGGGCACGCGCCGTCGGAGACGCCAGCGGCGGCGCGCGGCCGCACCGGTGTGAAGGTGCGCGGCCGGGGCCGGGCCGCCGCCGAACCCGTGGATGAAATCGAGTCCGCCGGGACGCCCGACCAAAACGCCTACAAGCGCATTCTCCTGCTGCTCCGCAATCATTGCGGGGTGGATTTCTCCCACTACAAGTCCACCACGATCCTCCGGCGGATGACGCGGCGCACGCTGTTGAACCGGCAGGAGACGCTCGGACACTACGCCGATTTCCTGAAGGGCAACGCCAAGGAGCTCGACGCGCTTTACGCCGATGCGTTGATCAACGTGACGAGTTTTTTCCGGAATCCCGACGCCTTCACGGCGCTCAAGCAGCGGGTGTTCGCGCGGCTGCTCCATCAGCGCGGCGACGAGCCGGTGCGCGTCTGGGTGCTCGGCTGCTCCACCGGGCAGGAGGCGTATTCCGTCGCCATGGCGTTTGCCGAGGCGGCGCAAAAAATTTCGCGCCCGCGCCAGCTCCAGGTCTTCGCCACCGATCTCAACGACGCGAACCTGGAGAAGGCCCGCCACGGGCTTTATTCGAAAACGGTCGCGCAGGACGTCGCGCCCGAGCGGCTGCGGCGCTTCTTCGTCGAGGAGGAGGGCGGCTATCGCGTGGTGAAATCCCTGCGCGAGCAGGTCGTCTTCGCGCGGCACAATCTCATCAGCGATCCGCCGTTCTCGCGGATGGATCTCATCTGTTGCCGCAACCTGATGATCTACCTCGAGCCGAGCCTGCAGAAGAAGGCGCTCCCGGCGTTTCACTATGCGCTCAAGCCGGAGGGCAACCTGTTCCTCGGCGCGTCGGAATCGATCGGGACGTTCACCGATCTGTTTGCGCCGCTGGACAAGCGGCAGAAAATTTTCTCCAAGAAGGCCACGGTCGTCGCGGCGTTTCAACTGCCGCTGTGGCGGGAGCGCAGCGCGCTGCCGTCGCCGGGACAGGCGCAGCGGATTCCGGCCGAGCGGGGTGGGGTGCCGACCGCCGCGCACGGTGAACTCACCGCCGAGCGCGAGGCGGATCGCGTGACCGTGAACCAGTTCGCGCCACCGAGCGTGCTCGTGGACGACGAGCTGCGCATCCTGCAATTCCGCGGTCCGACCGGCGACTACCTCGAGCCGCCCACGGGCAAGGCCAGTTTCGATCTGTTGAAGATGGCGCGGGAGGGCCTGATGCTCCCGCTGCGCGCGGCGATCAACCGGGCGAAGAAGGAACGCCACCCCGTCCGCCGCGACGGCATTCCGTTCAAACTGAACGGCAAGACCCGGCTCGTGAACCTCGAGGTCGTGCCGCTGAAGAATCTCAAGGAGTCCCGCTATCTGGTGTTGTTCGAGGATCTCGATCGGCGGGCGGGTCCGCTGAATCCCGACTGGTCGCTGGGCGCGGCGCTGCCGGTGAGCCCGGCCAGCAAAAAAGAGGAATCCAACCGGATCATGATGCTCGAGCGGGATCTCGCGGAGGCGCGCGATTACCTGCAATCGGTGCAGGAGAACCAGGAGGCCGCCAACGAGGAGCTGCAGGCCGCCAACGAGGAGGGCCAGTCCGCCAACGAGGAGTTGCAGAGCCTCAACGAGGAACTCGAGACCTCGAAGGAAGAGCTGGAGTCCACCAACGAGGAACTCACGACCGTCAACGAGGAGATGGTCAGTCGGAACACCGAGCTGAACCGGCTGAACAGCGATCTCACCAATCTCCAGACCTCGACCAAGCTCATCGTGGTGCTCCTGGGGCGCGACCTGACGATCCGGCGTTTCAGTTCGCAGGCGGAAAAACAATTCCACCTCCACCTGACCGATCTCGGGCGGCCCATTCACGGTATCCGGCACAATCTCGATCTGCCGGATCTCGATGCCGTGGTGGAGGGAGTCATCAAGCACGTGCGCGAAGTGGAGCGCGAGGTGCAGGCGAAGGATGGCCGCTGGTATTCGCTGCGCATCCGCCCCTACCTGACGCTCGACAACAAGGTCGACGGCGCGGTCCTCGTGCTGGTGGACATCGATGCGAGCAAGCGAGCCGAGCAGGAAGTCACGCACGCGCGCGATTTCGCCGAGGCCGTGATCACCACGGTCCGCGATCCGCTGCTGATTTTGGACAACGAGCTGCGCGTCCACAAAGTCAACGAGGCCTTTCTCCGCATCTTCAAGCTGTCCGCCTCCGAAGTGCTGGAACGCACGCTCGCCGAAATCGACCTCGGGCGCTGGGACAATCCCAAGCTGCGCGCGCTGCTGCGGGGCATCATCCCCCGGCGCATCTCCTTCGATAATTTCGAGATCACGCAGAACTCGAAGAGCCTCGGCCGGCGCACGTTTCTCCTCAACGGCCGCCTGCTGGCGCAGGACTCCGGGCACCGCGAGAAAATCCTCCTCGGCATCCAGGACGTCACCGAACTGTTGTCCGCCCAGACGCGACTGCGGGATTCGGAGCTGCGCTACCGCCGGCTGTTCGAGACGGCGCAGGACGGCATCCTGATCCTCGATCCGACGACGCGAAAAATCACCGACGCGAATCCCTTTCTCGTCAAACTGCTCGGCTTCACCCGAAAGCAGCTCATCAAAAAGGAACTCTGGCAGATCGGCCTGCTCAAGGACGAGGCGGCCAACCGGGAGGCGTTTCGCGAGTTGAAGCGGACGGGATTCATCCGCTACGAGGATCTCCCGCTGAAATCCAAGGGCGGCGCGCACCACGAGGTGGAGTTCGTCAGCAATCTCTACTTCGAGGGCGGCCAGGCGGTCATCCAGTGCAACATCCGCGACATCACCGCGCGCAAGCAGGCGGAGCATGCGCTGCTCGCCAGCGAGGCGCGCTACCGCACGCTGTTCGATTCGATCGACGAGGGCTTCTGCGTGATCGAGCTGCTCGTCAATCGACACGGCACCGCGGTCGACTACCGCTTCCTGGAGATCAACCCGGCGTTCGGGCAACAGACGGGGATCCGCGACGCCACGGGCCGGCGGATGCGCGAGATCGCCCCGCGCCACGAAGCGTTTTGGTTCGAAACCTACGGCAAGGTGGCCGCGACGGGCAAGGCGGTGCGCTTTTCCCACGAGGCGAGCGCGCTGCAACGCTGGTTCGATGTCTATGCCTTCCGCGTCGGCGGCAAGGGCAGCCGCAAGGTGGCCGTCCTGTTCCGCGACATCACCGCGCGCAAGCAAAGCGAGCTGGCCTTGGTCGCCGCGCGCTCGGAGCTGGCGGATCACGCCGCCCAGTTGGAAGGCATGGTCGCCACGCGCACCGCGCAGCTCACCGCGACCAACCGCCGGTTGGAGACCGCCGTCCGTTTCGCCCAGAAATCCAAGGACGAGTTCCGCGCGCTGTTCCTCGAGTCGCAGGTGATGCAGAAGAAACTCCGGTTCGTGACGCGCCAGGTGCTCACCGCGCAGGAGGAGGAGCGCAAAAAGATCAGCCGCGAGCTCCACGACGTCGTCGTGCAAACCCTGGTCGGCATCAACGTGGAGCTGTCGGCGCTGACGCATGGCAACTCCCCGGAAGCGCGCCGCCTGCACGACAAGATCGCCCATACGCAACGGCTGGTCGAGAGTTCGGTCGACGCCGTGCACAGTTTCGCGCGCGAGCTGCGGCCGGCCGTGCTCGACGATCTCGGGCTGATCCCGGCACTCCACGCCTTTTGCCGCAGCCTGGCGGAGCGGAAAAAAATCAAAATCAACCTGACCGCATTCGGCGGCGTGGAAGCGATGGACGGCGACAAGCGGACGGTGTTGTTCCGCGTAGCCCAGGAGGCCCTCGGCAATGTGGCCCGCCACGCGCGGGCCACGCGGGTCGAATTCACCATCAGCAAAATCCCCGACGGGATCCGGATGGAGATTAGCGACAACGGGCAGGCGTTTCCCGTCGCGAAGATTCTCGGCGCCAAGAACCCCAAGCGCCTCGGCCTCGTCGGCATGAAGGAGCGCGTCGAGATGATCGGCGGCCGCTTCACCATCGTTTCCAAACCCGGCACGGGCACCACCGTCCGCGCCGAAATTCCCTTTTCCCCGTCCCATTCCAAATCATGACCTCGCCCAAACAAATCACCATCCTGCTCGCCGAAGATCACGCCATCGTGCGGCAGGGCCTGTCCTCGCTGTTGAACGCCGACGGCAGTTTCAAAATGGTCGGCGAAGCCCGGAACGGCCGCGAGGCCGTGGAGATGGCGCTGCGGCTGAAGCCCGACGTCATCCTCATGGACATCGCCATGCCCGAGCTGAATGGCCTCGAGGCCACGCGCCAGATTTACGCCGCGCAGCCCGCGGCCCGGATCATCATCCTGTCGGCCCACAGCGACCACGAGTATGTGGAGCGCGCGACCGAGGTGGGCGTGGCGGGATTCCTCGAAAAGCAAACGTCCGCCGATGTGCTGACGAAGGCGATCCGCGACGTCGCGGCGGGCAAATCCTATTTCAGCCCGTCCATCGCCAAGCGCCGGCCGCTCGATGCGAGCAAGCCGCGCGGGCGCGACGGTCTCGTCAAGGCCAAGGCCACGAAGCTGACGTCGCGCGAAACGGAAGTGTTGCAGCTCGTCGCCGAAGGCTCGGCCAACAAGCAGGTCGCCGCCGCGCTCGGCATCAGCATCAAGACGGTCGAGAAGCACCGCCAGCACGTGATGGACAAGCTCAACATCCACGAGACCGCCGGCCTCACGCGCTACGCGATCGCCGCGGGCGTGATCGAGAGCAGCGTGCAGTTGACGATTGTTTAAACGGTCGCGGGGGCAGGGGAAGGGTAGGAGCCTGCTCGCAGGCGACTAATTTGATGTAGGGGCGCCGCACGGGATGAGCACTCCGCACGTAGGGCAACGCCCCATAGTTGGGATGGCGCGGGCAGCGTAAGCTCCGCGTCGATCCCTATGAAAAACAAGAAACTGTCTGCATTGCTTATTCTCGTCGCCACGCCGCTCGCGATGTTCGCCTCGTCCGCCACCGATCGTAAGATCGAGGAAGCGGCGAAGGCCTCGTATAATTATCGCACCGTCCTCGAGGACCGCGTGAAAGTGAAAGCCGACGAGGGCGTCGTCACGCTCAGCGGCTCCGTCTCCGACAAGGAAGACAAGGCCCTAGCCGAAGACACCGTGGAAAACCTTCCCGGCGTCCTCAGCGTCAAAAACGAAATCAAGATCGAGTCCACCTTTCCGGAGAAATCCGACAACTGGATGGCGATGAAAATCCGCAGCCGGCTGCTCACCAAGAGCAACGTCAGCGCCACCAACACGAAGGTCACGGTCAACGGCGGCAACGTCATCCTGACGGGCACGGCGAAGAATGCCGCGCAAAAGGAACTGACCGAGGCGTATGCCAAGGACGTGGACGGCGTGCTCACGGTGAAGAACGAAATCGTCGTCACCGAGAACTATTCCGCCAAGTCGACCGAGCACTCGAAGGATCACGCGAACTACGGCGATGAGACGATGGGCGCGAAGATGGACGACGCTTCCATCACCGGCCAGGTCAAGATGGCCCTCCTCACCCACAAATCCACCAGCGCGCTCAAGACGAAAGTCACCACCAAGGACGGCGTGGTCCGCGTCACCGGCGATGCCAATTCCGCCGCCGAGAAATCCCTTGTCACCAAACTCGCCCAGGATGTCCGCGGCACCAAGTCGGTGACGAACGACATGACGGTCAAGAAGGCTGAGTAATCTGAGGCACCTCGCAACGGCGCGACGCCCGCTCGGGCGTTGCGCACCGTTTTCCCCCTGCGCCGGGTGCCGGCCAGCCCGGAAAACTCCCGTCTACCGCCATGCATCCCAAGATCAAAAACCGTCCGTCCGGCCTGCCGACAACTCTCGGCTCCGTCAAACCGCTGCTCTTGCACGATGTGACCAAGCAAACCGCCTCGGCCAACGCGGCCTCGCGCCGTCGTCTGCGGGCGACGCAGCCCGCATCCGGCACGGTCAACCACGCCCGGCACCACGTGTCGCCCAAGGCGCAATCTCGCTCCGGATCCCGTTAATTTTTCCGCATCGCTTTCTCCGCCCGCTCACTTTTCCCCTCATGAACAAACCTCTCTCCCTCGCGCTGCTCGTCGGCGGCATCGTGCTCATCGTCTGCGGCATCAGCGCCTCCGACTCCGCGGCTTCCGGTTTCTCCCGGTTCTTCACCGGCAATCCGACCGACAAGACGATGTGGCTGCTCATCGGCGGCGCCATCGCCACGATCGCCGGCGGCGCCGGACTGGCCCGCGGCTCGAAGTCCTCGTAAGCAAATTTCCCCCTCTCTCCCTCATCCTCATGAAAAACAACAAAGATAATTCCCACACGCCCAAAGAGCTCCTCGCCGAGCTGCAAACCCTCGTTTCCGATGCGGAAACGATGATGGCCGAGTCCGTGACCGAAAACTCCGCCGAAGCCCTCGGCGACCTCCGCGCCCGCTTCGGCGCCGCGCAGGAACGCATGGGCGAACTCTACGATACCGCGAAGAAGAAGGTCGTCGCCGGCGCGAAGTGCACCGACACGGCCATCCGCGAGAATCCCTACCAGTCGATGGCGATCGCCCTCGGCGTGGGCGTTCTCATCGGCGTGCTCGTTGGTCGTCGCACCAAGTAACGTGCTGCCTCCCCCGCAGTCCTCCCTCCCGGTCATGAATCCACCGGTTGAAATTCCCACCCATCCCAAAGTCGAGGCGATCATCGCCGACATCACGCAACTGATGGACGACGCCGAGCGCATGCTGCGGGACTCGACGAGCCAGCACGCCGAGGAGCAGGTCGATCTGCTCCGCGCGCGCTGCGCCGACATGCGCAGCCATCTGGCGGATTTTTGGGCCAGTGCCCGACAAGCCGCGCGGGTGGGGGCACAACGCACCGATCGCACGATTCGCACACACCCCTATCAGTCGCTGGGCCTCGCGCTCGGCGTGGGCGTGCTGCTCGGAGCGGTGCTGACCCGTAGCCGGTCGTAAACCCTTCGTCCATGGCCACGCCTGATTCACCGGGGTTCCTCGCATCGTTTCGCACGCTGGGCGACAGCCTGCTCGCCACCGCGCAGGATCGGCTCCAGCTCTTCTCGGTCGAGCTGCAGGAGGAGAAATTCCGCCTGATCCAGATCTTTGTTTGGATCAGCGCGGCCGTCTTTGCCGGTATGATGACGCTCGTGTTCGCGAGCCTCACGCTGGTTTACCTGTTTTGGGAAAGCGCGCGCCTCGCCATGCTCGGCGGGCTGACGCTGCTCTACCTGGGCGCGGTCATTGCGATCATCGTGGCGTTGCGCCGCTTCATCGCGCGCCAGCCCCTGCCGTTTGCGGCGACGCGGGACGAATTCGACCACGACCGCGCATGTATCCGCGACGAGAACTGACCCGCCTGGGCGTGCACAAGGCCGCGCTGCGCCGTCGCCTCGCACGCCACCGCGCCGAGTGCGTCGAGGCCGCTGTCGTCGTGACGCAACCCCTCCAATGGCTCGATCAGGCGCTGGCATTGTGGCGGCGCGTGTCGCCGATCGCGATGATCGCGGCGGTGCCCTTGGGATTTTTGATCAAGCGCACCGGTTCGCCGAAACTTAGAATGATCGGCACACTGATGAAGTGGGCGCCGGTCGTCTTCGGCGCCGTGCGCGGCGTCACGGCCTCGGTCCGCGATCGCGCCGCTGCGAAGTAGGGCCGGTCTGTGACCGGCCCCGCGGGTCTCGCGAGCAACCGCGGATCGATATTTCAGCGGCGTGGGATTGAGCCGCTTCATCGGCGCAATTCGCGGGAAAAAATTTCCCGGGCCGATCGCAGACCGGATCTCCCGGCGCTGGGCGGCCGTCCAACGGGCAACACACCCCACACGCATCACCCCATATCGGCGCCGGGTGGGGAAGGATACTCTCTGGAATAACCGAAGTCGCGTCCACCCCGTTCGCTCCCTTCCGCAGCTTAGAAAAACATCACATGAAATTCAGCACGCTAGCATTATTCGCCCTCGTGGCGCTCGGTGGCTCCCAAAGTTGGGCGCAGACCAACAAACTTGCCACGGTCGGCATCGTCACTGGCACCGTCACGATCACCGATCGCGTCGGCACGCCCACCAACCGACCCGGCATGGTCGCCAACAATCTCGCGGGCATGGCCTACGTCGCGGGCAATGTCCCCGGCGCGGTCGACACCTCGATCTCGTTTTTCACCCTCACGGGCCTGACGCTGCCGCCGAATCCGGGCGACACGTTCACCAGCTACGGCACGCTGATTTCCCCGACCGCCGTCGGGAGCTTTCCCGACATCGCCGCGCTGGCGACCGCGAATTCCTATTCCGGCCTGACCTTCGCGATCGACGATCTCGGCCTGCCGATCGCCGGCACGTTCTACACGATCCATCACAAGAACAATGCCGATTATTTCGCCAACATCGTGCCGCGCACCGGCGGGCTTTCGTCCACCTCCGATCTGAAGCCGATGTCCTGGCAGGCGGTCGGCGGCGTGGCGGGCGGACCGGCCAGCGCGGGCGGCACCGGCTACTTCGGCCTGACGTATGCCACCGGCGCCGTGACCGGCTATTCGGCCAACAGCATGTTTTATCTGCGCACGGATGGCTCCAACCACACGCAGTTTGGCGAAATGATTCCGGCGTTGACCGGCGCTTCCACCGACAAAATCGATCTGACCAACGCGGTCGGAAGTTTTGGCGTCGGCGGCTACACCACGCTCGCTTACTCGCCCGTCGCGTTCGGCGGCTATCCGGCCAACCAGTTTTATTATCTCCGGCTCGATAGCGTCACCGGCAACACGATCCTCGGCCGCATCAATCCGAGCCTCGTCCCCGGCACCCGCATCATCCACGACATCGCCAATCTCGGCGGCGTCTTCAACACCCTCAACTACGCCTTCGACGCCACCGGGCCCGCGGGTGTCTGGGGTCTCAATCAGCTTTACGCCACCGGTGGCCGCTCGGCCACCTCCCAGTCGATCAGCTTCGCGGCCATCGCGGATCGCGCGATCAATTTGGGCGCGTTCACGGTCGCCCCGTCCGCCAGTTCTGGTTTGACGCTCTCGCTGACTGTGGTCGCTGGTTCGACCGGCGCCGCGCAGATCAGCGGCCCGGTGGCCGGCGTCTTTACGGTTACGCCGCTCGCGCCGGGTGTCATCACCTTGCAGGCGAGCCAGTCCGGCGGCGCCTTCGACGCCAATTCGATGCGCCAGAGTTTCAACGCGACGGGCGTCGCCGCGTTGGTCATCTCCACGCAGCCGACCGCGCAGAGCGCCGTCGCCGGCGGCACCGCGAATTTTTCCGTCTCGGCCAGCGGCACTTCGACCGTGAGCTACCAATGGCGCAAAGCGGGCGCCAACATCACGGGCAACGCCTCCGCCACCACGTCGACGCTCACGTTGACGAATGTCCAATCGGCTGACGCCGCGAGCTACGACGTCATCGTCACCAATCTTTCCGGTTCGATCACGAGCAATCCCGTGACGTTCACTCTGACGGCCGCGTCTCCCGTCATCACGAATTCGCCGCTCACCGCGGGTGGCACCGTGGGCTCGGGTTTCAGCTTCAGCGTCACCGCCTCCGGTGCGCCGACGAGCTTCTCGGCCTCGCCACTGCCCGCCGGCCTTTCGATCAACACCGCGTCCGGCGTCATTACGGGTTCGCCCACCACGGCCGGCACCACGTCCGTCGTGCTCGGCGCCACCAATGGCGGCGGCACGGGCAACGCCACGCTGACGGTCACGATTTCCGCGGCCGGCGTCGCGCCCGTCATCACCAATAGTCCGCTCACGGCGGGCGGCACGGTGAACACGGCCTTCAGCTTCACGATCACGGCTTCGGGCTCGCCTTCGAGTTACGCTGCTTCGCCGCTGCCGGCGGGCCTCGCGATCAACACCGCGACCGGCGTGATTTCCGGCACGCCGACGACGGCGGGCACCACCTCCGTGCTGCTCGGCGCCACCAACGGCACCGGCACCGGCAATGCCACGCTCTCGATCACCGTCGGAGCCGCGGGCGTTGCGCCCGTCATCACGAATTCGCCGCTCACCGCCGCCGGCACGATCGGCACGGCCTTCAGCTTCACGACCACCGCGACGGGTTCACCGACGAGCTACAGTGCAAGCCCGCTCCCCGCGGGCCTGAGTGTCGTGACCGCGACCGGCGTCATCACCGGCACGCCCACGACCGCGGGCGTGACCTCCGTTACCCTCGGCGCGACGAACGGCAACGGCACGGGCACCACCACGCTGACGATCACCGTCGCCGCCGCCGGCGCCGCCCCGATCATCACGAACACGCCGTTGTCCGCCGCCGGCACCGTCGGCACCGCGTTCAATTTCACCACGACCGCGACCGGCGCCCCGACGAGCTACAACGCCGCGCCGCTGCCCGCGGGCTTGGTGCGCAACACCACGACCGGCACCATCACCGGTGTGCCCACCACCGTCGGCGTCACGCCCGTGCTGCTCAGTGCGACGAACGCCAACGGCACCGGCAACGCCACGCTCACAATCACCGTCGGCCCCGCCGCCGGCACGCCCGTCCTCACGAGCCCCACGATCGCGACCGGCAGCGTCGGCACGCCCATCACGCCCTACGGCATCGACGCCACGGGCACGCCGACGGTCTTCAGCGCGACCGGCCTGCCCGCCGGCCTCTCGATCAATTCCATCGGCACGATCACGGGCACGCCCACCACGATCGGCACCTCGCTCGTCACCATCACTGCCGGCAACGCCTTCGGCACGACCACCGCCACGCTGACGTTCACGATCGCTGCCTCGACGGTCGTTCCGGTGGTGAGCAGTCCCACGACAGCTCCCGGCACCAGCGGCACGCCTTTCAGTTATGTGGTCGTCGCCGCCCCCACGCCCACCAGCTATTCGGCGACGGGGCTTCCCGCCGGTCTCGTGATCAATTCCACGACGGGCGTGATCACCGGCACGCCGACGGTCTCGGGCACGTTCAACGTCACGGTCACGACGACCAACGCCAACGGCAGCAGCTCGTTCAACCTGGCGATCACGATCGCCGGCGCCACCGCGGTGCCGATTCTCACGAGTCCCACGACCGCGTCGGCCACCGCCGGCACGCCGTTTGTTACGTATCTCATCGCGGCGACGGGCCTGCCCACGAGTTACGCGGCCACCGGGCTGCCCCCCGGCCTGACCGTCAATACGCTGACCGGCGCCATCACCGGCACGCCGACAAGTCCCGGCAACTACGCCGTGACGATCACTGCGACCAACTCCCTCGGCACGAGCACCGCCACGCTGACGATTTCCGTGGGCCCGAATCTCTCGAGCCGGATCATGAACTTCTCCGCGCGCGCCATCTCCGGCCCGGGCGATCAGACGCTGATTATGGGCTTCGTGGTCTCGGGCAATAACAAGAACCTCCTCGTGCGCGGCGTCGGCCCGACGCTCGCCGCGTTCGGCATCATCACGCCGCTCGCCGATCCGCTGCTCACGCTCTACAACAACACCGGCCTGCTCGCCACGAACGACGACTGGTCGACGACCAGCACCGGCGCGAGCCAGTCCACCGTCATCGCGGCCACGGCCTCGCAAGTCGGCGCGTTTGCGCTGCCCGCCGGCAGCAAGGACTCGTCGCTGCTGTTCATGGTGAACAATGGCGCGCACACCAGCGGCCTCGTCCGCCCGAACAGCACGACCGGCGTCGCGCTCACGGAAATCTACGACATTGACCCCACTGTCGGTTCGCGGCTCGTGAACGTGTCGGCGCGCATGCACATCACGGGAGGCGAAGGCACGCTCATCGCCGGCTTCTCCATCGGCGGCTCGGTGGCGAAAACCGTGCTCATCCGCGGCATCGGCCCGTCGCTCGCGCAGTTCGGCGTCAGCGGCGTCCTGCCCGATCCGATCATCGCGGTCTACTCTGGCAGCACGCAGATCTACAGCAACGACAACTGGGAGGCCAGCACCGCCACGGCCGCGCAAATCGTCACGGCGTCGATCGCGGTGGGAGCGTTCGCGCTGCCGGCCGGCAGCAAGGACGCGGTCCTGCTGATCACGCTGCAACCCGGCAACTACACCGTGCTCGTCAGCGGCGGCACCGCGACCGGCGTCGCGCTGATCGAGATCTACGACACGCAGTAAGCCGTCCTCGAAATTAAGGAACGCCGAGTGGCGCGCGAAGGGCTTCGGGGATTTTCCCCGAAGCCCTTTTGGCGTTGTCATCGAAGGCTGACCCGCCTCTGCGCCTCACCCATCCAGCGGTGAACGCACGCCGAGCCCCGGCTTCTGCATCACGTGCGTATAGATCTGCGTCGTCTCGACACTCTCGTGGCCGAGCAATTCCTGCACCGTGCGGATGTCCGTCCCGCCTTCGAGCAGGTGCGTGGCGAACGAATGACGCAGCACATGCGGCGTCACGCGTTTGGTGAGCGCCGCCGCGATCGCCGCTTGCTTTAAGGCCCGTTGAAAGAGGCTGTCGCTGACATGATGCCGACGGCGAATCCCGGACGCGGGATCCAATCCCATCTCGCGCGACGGGAAGAGCCATTGCCATTCCCAGCTCACGCCCGCCTTGGGATATTTCTTCGCCAGCCCCTCCGGTAGCCAGACCCCCGGCGCACCGACCCGGCGATCCTCCGCCCAGAGCAGCCGCAACCGCTCCAACTGCGCCCGCAGTTGCGGCACCAATTTCTCCGGCAAGACCGTGATTCGGTCCTTGTCGCCCTTGCCACCGCACACCTGCAATCGCAGCCGTTCCAAATCGACGTGGTGCACGCGCAATCGCAGCAACTCCAGCAACCGGAGCCCCGAACCGTAGGCCAGTTCCGCCATGAGCCGCGGGATTCCCTCCATTTGGGCAAACAGCGACTTGCACTCGTTCGATGACAGCACCGTGGGCATTCGCTGCTTGGGGAAGGCCCGCTGGAATTCCATCTCGCCCAAATCCCGGTGCAGCGCCTCCTGCATGAGGAAGACCAGGGCGTTCAACGCCTGCTTTTGGGCCGACGGACTGGCGCGCCCCTGCACCGCCAGCTCGCTTAGAAACGCCGCCACCTCCTCGCCCGCCGCCGCATAGGGCAATCGCGGCGCGATGAACCGGGCGAATCGCACCGCCCACTCCCGGTAGGTCTGCTCGGTCCGCCAGAGGAAGCCCCGCTCGCGCATGGCTTTGATCAAATCCTGTTCCCACGGCGTCCCGCCCCGATCGCTCCTCGCCGGAGGCGGTTGCAACGCTCGCCGCCCGTCGAGAGCCGACGACTCCCCAAGCTCCGCGACACCTCTGGGCGGAACTGAGGAGGACGGAGTGATCGCCGACGGCCCCGTCTTCTTTCCGCGGCGGCGTCCCTCCACGTAAAACCAGCGCAAGGCCTCGCGAGACGGGCCGGCCGGCCAGCGCTCCCGTTCGGCCAGATATTGTTTCGCAAACTCCGTGGTGGCGGCGGCGTGGTGGACCTTACAGTGCTTGAGGAAAGTGATGATCTCGCGCGCGAACGCCGACTGGGTCGCGGCTCCCATCGACGTCCGGGCCAGCACGTCTTTCCAATCGGAAAATGATACCGGCTCAGAACTCATGACCAGCGTAGGGGTGGTGAGGAATCTTAGGCTTTCGCCTGGAACGACACGAACCGGCAAAAGCCTAAGTTGGCAATTCCGCAATTGAACCCGAAGGACTTAACGTATGTCGTGCCCGCAATGAACCAACCGGAACTTAGGCTTTACGCTGAGGCTGAATAACACTGTTAGGCAAGATTGCCATGATAGAACTGCTTCCAGTGATTAAGAGGCTCATCGTATTAGGCCTCTGGGTTTACATCGGTTTTGTCATCGTTCCTGCGGCCAATCGTTCAGGGCGTTCGGGCGTCCTCTGGTATTTCGCTGGCCTGGCCAGCTTCTATCTTCCTCTCGTTCTGATCTATGCTGGCGGGGCCGCTATAGTCCTGCCGGCGAGGCATCGATTCGAGTTAAGCGGCGATGCCGTGCGAATCGCGATGATGGCCGTTTGGGCTCTCGCCGGGTTCGCGGCATTCATTTGCTTGCACCGCCTTCGCCTCTATCTGCAGCGGAATCCAAAAAATGCCTAACCAGGCGTTAGAGCCAACGCGCTTACTGGCCCTGCGGTTTCGCGCAGTGGGCCTCCGCTCGACCGGGCGTTGTCATTCGAAGAAAGCCGCTTGTGCGCACGCGCGCGCGGCTCACCTTTGACGTTCGGCGGAAAGAAAAATGGATGCGGCCCTCACAAAGCACCTGTGGCGATCTCCAGAAGTGCGAAGCGCTTTGAAGAAAGAAGCGGGGCGCCTGTTGTTGTTTGCTGTGATCTACGTCGGCACCGTAGCGCTCAGTCGCTACGTTCGCGAGAAGCCGATGCTCGAAGGTATTTTTTCAGCCACGCTCGGTGCTGCTGGCGTCTTCCTTATGTGGTTGGTGTCGGCGGTTCGCACGCTGCGTGCGGTGCTGCGTGAGAACGATCTCCTGCATCGATGAAGAAAGAGCCGAACCAGTCGCCACAGCCAACGCGCTTACTGGGCCTGCGCTTTCGCGCGGCGCGCCTCCGCTCGACGGCGCGTTGTCAGCCGAAGAAAACCGCCGGCTCGCTCCCGCGCGCGGCTGAGCTGTAACGTTAGGCAAAAGAATGAAAGAAGCGCGCGAGCAGTGCCGTTTGTTTCACGAGCGGCTTAAGCGAACGCTTCGCTGTCGGCTTGTTGCCGCGATGGACGCGAAGAAGTTAATGGTGGAGATTTGGAAGCGGCCGAACGGTCGACTGGAGGTAATGTTGCCGAAAATTGCCGAGGATGATCTCGATGCCTTTTTGCTGAATTACCGGCTTTTCCAGCAAGACAATGAGCGCATTTCGATAAGGCGGGTATCGGAAGCGATCGAAGCCCTGCCGCTGACGAAGGACACCAAGGCGAGCTTTCAGCGCATCCGGCGCGAGTTGAATGAGTATCTCGACGCCGTGCCAGAAATTCAGATTCTTGGTGAGCCCGTTGATCGCCGCTCACTCATCAACTCCCTACTTTACGGGGTTTATGCGCACCTCGATGAAAAGAAAGGCATTGATGCCGCCTATTGGGAGCGCGTCCTTAAGAAGGAGCACATCGATCTCCTGTTTGTCACGACATTGGAGGGCGTCATTGGTTTTCTTCGTGAGTTCGAAATCTTGATGCGCGATGTCGACGTCGAACTCAAACTGGCCTAACCAGACGCCAGAGCCAACGGCCTTCGGCCGTGGCTCATCTTAAACGTTCGGCAAAAGATGAAAGCCATCGCAAGTTTCACGCTCCTTCTCAGTATGCTTGCGCTGGCCGGGTGTAGTTCGATTGCTCGAGTTGCAGGCGCTACCTGCGAGATAAGGGGCGTCGTGCGGGATCGGACAGATCACTCGCCAGTGGCAAATCTTCCCGTTGTCGTAAAAAGCGAACATCTCACAGTGAAAGCGATCCTGACGCTTTGGCCGGTCTCGAGCTACGAGCCCTTGAAAGAAGTAATCACGGATGCTCAGGGAAGGTTCTCGTGCGTTGTTCCACTCTACGCTGGTTACCGTTTTTCCGCAGGAGATATGGCGCGCACAAAGTGGGGTGATCGAATCGTTGATCGAAAGCAGATCTCGAAGGATTCGGAAATCGAGATCCTGGTCGGGCCACCTCTGTTTTCCAAAAAAGAGCCGAACCAGTCGCCAGAGCCAACGTCAGGGCTGCGCCCTGCCGTGGCTCATCTGTAACGTTGGGCAAAGAAAGCATGCGCATTCAAAAGCTTATCGTTGGTGTGGTCGTCGTGGGCCTCGTAGTCGCGGCTGCAATCTTGGCCGCGAATCCGCTGCGTCGTCCCGAAAGTATGATTAGCGCCTGGCTTCAAGCGCAGACGCCATTGGGAAGCTCGCGCGAATCCGTAATCGCATACGCTGAGAAGAAAAAGTGGTATGACGCACGCATGCAGGGCAGCGACGGAAAGCCCCGTGGAGAATACGTGCGTGGAGAGCTTGGCGAGTATCGGACTTTTTTTGTGACGTCGGTCACTGTTTTTTGGGAGTTCGATGCATCATCACGCTTGGAGCGAATTCGAGTTTGGAAGACAGTCGACGCGCTATGAAGAAAAGGCCCAACCAGTCGCCAGCAACGGTGTTCACGAAACAAGAGTAAACTGAGGATTTTTTAAGAGGCGATTGAGCAGGACAGTGAGTTTGCGCATGACGGCGGTGATGGCGACTTTGGCCGGTTTTCCTTTTTCGCGGAGCCGCAGATAAAACGCTTTCAAGATCGCGTTGTGGCGGGTGGCGGCGAGGGCCGCCATGTAGAGGACGCGACGCAGCGCGGCGCGACCGCCGTGGATGTGGCGTTGGCCGCGGAACTGGCCGCTGTCGTGGTTGAGCGGCGCGACCCCGACGAGGGCCGAGGCCTGCGCATCGCCGATGCGACCCAATTCCGGCAGGAGCGCGAGCACAGTGAGCGCGCTCACGCGACCCACGCCGGCGACCTGCTGCAAACGCTCCGCCTTGGCGGTGAGTTCCGCGTGCGCGGCGACGTGCGCATCGAGCAACGCGTCGAGCTGCGCGAGTTGTTTTTCCAATTGCCTGGTGCGGGCGTGCGAGAGCTTCACGAGCGCGGGCAGTCGCGTGTGTTCGCGCCGGTTGGTCTCGTCGGTGAGGAGCGCGACGACTTCCTGGCGCGCGCGCACCAACTCGGCGAACTCCGCCTCGCCCTCGAGCGGCGGCGCGTCCGGGGCGGGGCGCAGCTTCGCGCCGTAGTCGCGCAGGACCGAAGCATCGATCGCATCGGTCTTCGCGAGCCGGCCACAGGCGCGGGCGAAGTCGCGCACCTGCCGCGGATTGATCACGCTGACGGCAACGCCCGCCTGATGCAGCGCGAGCACGAGCGCGCGTTCGTAGCCGCCCGTCGCTTCGCAGATAACGTGGACCGACCCGTGGTCGCGCAGCCGTGCGAGGAACGCGGCGTGACCCTGAGCGGTGTTGGCGGTGGACCAGAGCTGGTCGGGAAACTGGATTGCCAGCGAGAGCTTGGCGACATCCACTCCGAGGAACAACGGGCACTCATGCATCGGCATTGGAATCTCTTTCTTGTAAGTCGAGCTGACGACCTTCCGGCCACCGCTCAGGCAACGGTTCGAGTTAAGTGGCCGGTGTGCCTCGCGCCGATCCTGCTGACGAACGGAGTCACAGCTCCGAGAGCCAAACGATCTGACGCCAGGCAGGGAGTGGCGGGCTGCCGCCCGGGAAAG
>JADMIO011624610.1_pt1 | contig 34850 bp, 36 predicted proteins | sample 8958161 | NCBI WGS metagenome assembly JADMIO01 (sample SAMN16585339, study PRJNA669376) | soil metagenome | isolation source: Crop rotation soil | place: USA: Cullars Rotation, Alabama | collected 2011
GCCGCTTGGACGCTCGGCGGGATTTGATTCGGCGTCGGGCTTGGGCGTGCCGTGCAGGTTGGAAACCTGCGATACAGCAGACTGGAAGTCTGCGCTACGTTCTTTGGGGTTGCTCATTACTTGATTCTCCTTTCGGTAAGGAAGTTGACGACGCTGGCGCGGGTGAGAACGGGCGAAGCTTTCGGGTGCGCGGCATCCGCGTGGCCACTGACTTCGGCAAAACACTTGTCTTCGATCAGGTTGAGCACATGCTGGCTCGACACGTTGAAGGAGCGCATCAGATCGGAAGCGCGGAGCGTGTGGCGGCGATGGGGGAGAATGTAGTTGAGCACCTCGGGCAGGCTTTGCGGCTGCGTGAGTTCCGGGTTCAGGAAGCAAATGATCGACCGGTTCCAAACGCGGAGGTATTGGCGGTCTGCACCTTGGCGCGCGAGGTTGAAAGCAAAGCGAACTTTTCCGCTGGTGACTTCGGCAACCAGTTCGTCCTCATCGAGGCCGGTCAGCGCGCGCCACGATTCGACACCGAGCATGGGGCGGATGAAGGTCAAGCGGGAGCCGTCACGGTTGCGGAGGTCTAAGGAGGGCTGGCTCATTTAACCTCCTGAAATTTGAAAGGGAGTTCCGATTGGAGCCGCTCGATGGTTTCGAGAGAGGCGAGTTGCGCGTGAATGGAAACTAGAGCGGGGTGACCCTCGGTCACGACATGCGCGAGTGCGGTGAGCAACTCTTTACGTTCCGAAATGGAATCGGGAAGGGTCTCAGCAACGTGGCGGGCTAGTCTGGAAAGCGAGTCCATTAGCTAACGATCTCCTCAATGCGGCGCGCGACGCGCGGGTAGCGGGTAGGCTTTTCGAGAGCGAAGTAAACGGCCTCGCGGCTGCATGGCACGAGGCGGGCAAGTTCCGCGATGGAAAGAATCCCTTTGGCTGCGGCGCGCATCCGTAGTTTTCGGGGTTTGCTTTCGCGGATCTTCATGATACAAAATTCACTATGTTAACAAGATGTTAGTTAACTAAGTGAGCACTGTCAACAGGATTTGTTCACTTAGTGAGCGCCGCTGAACCAAGCAAGTTCAAGACGCTGGAAGGGGTCGAGTTTTGCGACCTGTTCAGCGAGGTAGAAAAGAGCGGCTATAAACAGGCTGACGTAGCGCGGGAACTGCACATCTCGCGCGGAGCCGTCAACATGCTATTAGCCGGTGATCGAAATCCACGTCCAGCAACGATGGCGGCGATGCGCGAACTGGCGGGGCGATTGAGGAACACCGGGGCGCACGGGGAAGTAGTCGAGGACCGAGGGGCAAAGAGCGACCGGCTGCACGACCAGTTAACTTACCTGAAAGAAAACAACGAAGCACTGTACGAGGCAGCGCGGGAAACGGTGAAGACCTTGCACGAGCAGGCAATGAAGGCCGCACAGCGCGGCACTCGCCGCGCTGGCGGTTTGATTAAGCCTAGTTCCGGAGTGCCAGCTTCGGGCAGAGGCGTGGCAAAGTCCGTGGCGCGGAGGATTGCCGCAAAGACTCCGAGCGCCGATAGCGCCGAATTTTCACGACAACGCGAAGCTGGTGAGACAGGCGGTCATAAAGCCGCGCCGCTTCCAGCATCTGATCATCCGTCCAAGACTCCGCCCCTGCCTCATGAAGATCAGGACTAAACGTGAACTTGAACTCTAACTGCTTACTGTTTTTGGTTCCCAAGGAACTGCTGAGTTTACTACTCATAACGCCGACGATTTTAGCATGGGGGGTAGGTCAAATTTGGGTGTACCCCGGAAACTACGGACAAGAAAGTTATTCACAGGCGGGATGGGGTAAATTGGCCATTGCGTGGCCATTCTAAGGAATCCTTTATGAAGATCGCCATCATATTGCTTTTAACAGTGCTGGCTTGTTTAGCTCAAACAAACAGCCAGGTGAGCGCGACGAATCACCCAGAGGCCATCAAGGCTCGACAGCGCGCAGCAGACGCCGCAGAGATAGCGCGACTCCAAGCAATCGCGCGAGTTGATGCGGTGAGGAAATCAGTTGAGGCAAATCGCCGATTGGTTCATGGCAAAGTGATCCAAAAAATAAAGGAGGGATTGTTGATTAGCAGTGGAGCGAAAGAAGTGTCTGACGCGGCTAATGACTCTGGGTATCAGGTTCACAAGAATGGATCAGTAACCAGTTGGAGTGGTGGCACGCTTGTTGAAGGCGACAAGCCAGGCGCGCTGGCGATTGGATACATCCTGCTACAAGATTATCCCGCGCAAGCTTCGGTCGTTGACGATCACGAGCTAACTATCAATGCCTATCCGGTTGGTCAATTTGTCTACGATAGTGTAGGCGGTGCGAAAAAAACAATCCGTCGATTCACGGCGAGTCTGCCAATAGCCACTGAACTTGCATGCATTAAGGCACCGTCTGCGCGGACGAATAGCGTGGTGCAGAAATAGTTTGCGCCGACTCAGGTCGGCGGCTACAAGAGACGGACGGACCCGGAGGTCCCGATTGAGATCGGGATTACCGGGTTTTTTCATAAGGAGGAGAGATTGATCCCACGGTAGGGATGCAGGTTTGAAAACCTGTTGTTGAATGGCGGCATGATAAATTATGTTCGCAGATTTTCCAGTAAGCTGTTCACCCCACTTGCCATCGGCACTGTCGCAGGCTGTGCCTTACTGCTGACCCTGGCCATCGGCGCGGGGTGCGCATCGGAGGCGACGCACTTCGATGCGCTCGCGTTCAACCTGAAGACGAACTACGTCGACCGAGTGGTTTACTCCACGAACGTGGTCACGCAGACCAACACGGTGCCGGTTGAGAAAGAGGTTGTCGTTTTCCATACCAACGAAGTGGGCGTGATTGTGCCGACGTTTTCGAACGTGGTCACAGTGACCGAACAGATCGTTTACAAAACAAACCAGGTTGCGGTGGGCACGAATTCTGTGCCGGTCGTGCTCACTGATGGCCCAAGCGATGCGGCCACGGCGGCAGCGCAAACGGCGGGAGCGATTGGGAGCGCCTTTGGGGTGCCGTTCATTGGCTCAGCCATCCTGGCGGCACTCGGGATGTTTGGCACGTGGCGGAATAATCGGATTGCCAAAGCGAACGGGATGGCCGCGAGCACGGCGACGGCCACGGCGGAAACGTTCTCGCAAATCATTGAGGTCGGTCGTGAAGTGCTGTCTTCGAAATACGGCCAGCAAGCGGCGGATGTTTGGAAGAATTGGATGGTGAGCCATCAGGTTGAGCAGGGCGTGATTCAACATGCGTCTGAGCTCGTGCAGGACGCGGTGGATAATCCGGCTGCTAAACAAACCGCGAAGGAATTGCTGGCGTTGATGGCGCAGGTGCAAGTTGCACCATCCCCTATCGCGCCGAGCCCAAGCCAGCCAATCGCGCGCGCGTAAGGCGAAGCTCCAAGCACCAACATCCAACACCCAAAGAAGTTACAAGCTTCAATGAGTCGCAAGGAAATCAAGACGCTCGGGCCGGGGGTGAGCCTGGCCGAGTGGCTTTATCTCATAGCGGCGGCGGCGGTCGCGGTGGCGGTTGTGCTTCTGTTGGGTGGGTTTCTTTCGGGGTGCGCAGTATCAAATCACGGCGTGTTTCCAAAGCTGGTTTGGTACTGGTCGACTGACGCTCAGGTGCAGCGGGAAATAGATTCGCACGCCAAAGCGGCGGCAAAGGCTTACCGCGAAGCGCACCCAACAGAGGGGGCAGCCAAGTGAGGGGCACGCGGCTTTACTTGCTGGCGGCGTCAATTGCAACCGGGATTGCGTCGCTGGTTGTGGGGTGTGTGCAGGTAGTGACACCAAAGAGCGCGCCGCAGCTTCCACCGTTCAAGGTTGAGCAGGCATCAATCGCAAATAGCAAATTGCAAATGGCAGATAGCAGATTGCAGAGCCAGGCAGCTGCGCCCGCTACGGTCCCGGTCAAAACAGTCACGATTAGTTGGAACTATCCGACGAACGGGGCGCGGTTTGAGTTTCAGGTGTTCAGCGCGCCGAAGTTGCCGACGAACGAAATCTATCCGGGCATTAACTTTTTCTGGCGGACGAACACAACCAACATGGCAGTGACGCTGCCAAAGAGTTTGGCGGAGGAATATTTCATCGTGCGGTGCGTGGATGTGCGCGCGCCAGCGATATCACAGTGGGCAACGAAATAAACACACAATGATTCTCGCAAGCAACTCGATGACTGACCCCTCGCCGCTGGTTGTGGCTTCACTGCTGGGCGCGGTGTTCTTTCTGGTCGCGGGGATTAACGCGGTGTTGAAGCTCGTGGACAGGTTGAAGGACAAGCCGTCGCCAGGGGAAGTGCAGCGGGAAACTTCGGAGCGGTATGCGACGAAGCGGGATTTTGAAAAGCACATGGAGCATTACCACAAAGACCGGGAAACGACAGACCGGCGCATTGACGGCCTAGACCGGACGCTGAAGAAGCACATCGATGAAAAGGTACAAGGGTTGCAAGCGAGCGCGGAAGCAGGTCGCGAGAATTTGCGGAGCGAAATCAATAGCGTTGGCAGCGAAATAAACAGCGTGGGACTGAAGGTGGCCGGGTTGGAAAAGGAAACGGCCAACCAGAATGCGTGGCTGTCGCGGATTGATGACAAGCTCGACCAGTTGAAGTCCTGAGCAGTTGGTAATTTGAGATTTGAGATTTGAAAACTGATGAACTCGGTGGCTGATATTAAAAAATTTGTGCTGCGGTATGTGTGGGCGGCGAATGGGTTGCCGCTGCCCAGCAAACAGCTTGACCAGGCGTGCCTAGATGCGTTCACGCCAAGGCCGCTGCTCTCGGACGTGCATGACGCCAGGCGGGAGCTTGAGCGCGACGGGTTTATCCAGGGGCAGAAGGATGACCTGGACGAAACGGAAACGACCTGGTCGCTGACGAGCAAGGGAGTTCACAAAGCGAAAGCGCTATAGCCGATAGCCAATAGCCGATAGCCAATAGCCAATAGCCGATAGCCAATAGCCGATAGCCAAGAACCAATTTGGAATTTGAGATTTGAGAACTGCGACAAATGAATGAAGACGCGACCAAGCAAACTGGATGCCTTCGCGCCGGAACTGGACGAACTGTTCACGGCGGGAAAAACGCTGGAGGAAGCGCAAGGCGTTTTGAAAGGGCGCGGCTGCTCGGTGTCGCTCTCGCGTTTATCGGATTGGTGGTCGGACCGGCAAACGAAGCGAATGCAAGAACGGCTGCTCGGGCAGATCGCGAGCGGCTCGCGGCAGTGCAAGGAAGTGGAAGCGGCGCTCGGGAAGAATGGCGCGCCGGAATTGGACACGCTGATAAAGTTGCACCGGGTCTTGATTTTGAAGCTTTCCACGGAGGTGAACACCAAACCGGAGACCATCGAGATCGTGGCGCAGATGATGAAGCCGGTAATGGATTACGCAAAGCTGGAGGAAAAGCGGCGGGAGCTTGCTCTCTCAGAACAGAAGTATCGCGACCAGGTGCGCGCGAACTCGGAAGCGTTGCAACGCGAACTGAAGAAGGCCAAGGCCGAGGGCGGAATCTCCAACGAGACTTTCGAGTTTGTCGAACAGAAGTTGAAACTTTTCTGACCGTGCCAGACTTAACACATACCAAACGAAGCGCGAGGCCGCGCCGGACGGCCCGAGGGACTGGCGGTGTCGACAACCAGTCAGTGACAAAAGCGGCGACCTCGCCAGACAGTGAGGCTGCTGCATCCGGCAAACTTTCCACATCCACTGGAGACAAGGTTGATTCCGCCAAGCTTTCGCGACCGACGCGCGAGTATGCGTACTTCCTCGATTATCAGCGCGACTGGATTTTTGACAAAGCGCGGCTGCGCATTGTGCAGAAGGGACGGCAGATCGGGCTGAGCTATGCCGATGCTTATGACTCGGTAAAAAAGGCCGCGATGAAGGGTGGTCTCGACGTGTGGGTTGTTTCGCGGGACGAAGTGCAGGCGAAGCAATACATCCGGTATTGCAAGAAGTGGGCAGAGCTTTTGATGGAGCCCTTCAAGGATATGGGCGAGCCGATTGTCGCCGAAGTCGAAGGAAAGGCGGTCCGGGCACAGGCTATCACATTCGCCAGCGGCGCAACCATCTACGCGCTGTCATCCAACCCGGATGCCATCGTTGGCAAGACCGGACACGTAAAGCTGGATGAGTTCGCGTTGAACAAAGATCAGCGCATGCTTTACGCAATCGCCAAGCCGGTCACCACATGGGGCGGAACACTTTCGATCATCTCGACGCATCGGGGCGCGAACAGCGTGTTCAACGAACTGATCACGGACATCCTTGAGCGCGGAAACAAAATGGGATGGTCGCTGCACACGATTCCGATTCAGCGAGCAGTGGATGCGGGGATCGTTGAGCGAATCGATCTTGTAACAGGCGGTTCGCTTACTCGTGAATTGTTGCCAGCGGGAACGGGTGAAGCGCCTGGCGTTCAGTTTATACCGTTGCGGGAAGCGTGGCTGGCGAAGCAACGGGCGGAGTGCATCGATGAGGAACAATGGTTGCAGGAATATTGCTGCATTCCAGCCGACGAAGGCGCGGCGTTCATCAGCTACGACATGATCACTGCGTGTGAGGATGAGACATCGCGCCGGCCATTAGAGTGGATTGAGAGTTGTGACCCGAGCACGCGCTTGTTTCTCGGCTTCGACGTGGCGCGCAAGCATGACCTCAGCGTGATCGATGTTGAGGAAAAGGTGGGCGACGTGTTTTGGGAGCGCGGGCGGATCGAGATGCGCGCGATGCCATACCACGAGCAGCGTGAGACACTTTACCGGTTGCTCCGCAACCCACGCGTGAAGCGTTGCTGCATCGACGCGACCGGCCTCGGGGATCAGCTCGCGGAGGAAGCGAAGTATGCGTTCGGCTACAAGGTCGAGCCGATCAAGTTTACCGGTCCGGTCAAAGAGGACCTGGCCTTTCCGCTGCGCGCGGCACACGAGGACCGGACGTTGCGGTATACGCACGACTCGAAGCTGCGGAGTGATTTGCGCGGCATCAAAAAGGAAACGACCGCGAGCGGGAATCTCCGCTTCGTCGGCGACAGCGATGACAGCCATTGCGACCGGTTTTGGGCCAAGGCCCTGGCGCTCCATGCCGGGAAGACGGCGAAGGCGAATTACTCCGCAACCCTGATCCTTTGAACATGACCGCGCTGCAACCAAAAACCGAAGTGCGCGAACTTACGTTCGCGGCTACGGGGAACAATTTTAAGGCAGGCCGATCCGGGTCCTACCACCAAGGCATGATTTACGGGGCCTCCACCCTTTCTCCTCATGCTTTGGCTGGGTCGGCTTGCCTGTCTTTCAGCAGAAGCGCGAAGGCCCCGAGGATTCGATTTAAGGCTTTCCGGGGTGTCAGAGTGCCTCGCGGGTGCCAGACCGAGGGTTTCAAGGCTCGTGGTGCGATTTCAAAGCGGTTTAAAACGGGGTGCCACTGGGGTTTACACCCCAAAACTTCAAACTTCAAACTTCAAACTTCAAACTTGGGGTGCAATGGCGGAGGTGCGCTTTGAGTTTTCCGATCATGAAGGCGCTGCGCAATGGGTTGGAAGCGACCCTGAAAAGCTTTGGCGGGGGAGGGCTGGGGCCGTTCTTTAACCGGATACCGGTGCTGGGCGGGGATGAAGAGAAGCTGCGGAAGCCGTTCGCGGAATCGGTGTGGGTGCAACGGGCAATCAAGAAGGTGAGCGGACCGATCAGCGCGGTGAGTTTGTGCTTCCGCGATCCCGAGAGCGAACAGGAGATTGAAGGGGAAGCATGGCTGGACTTTTGGAAAGCACCGGCCAAGGGACTTTCGCGCGGGGACTTGATCGAAGCGATGGTCGGGTGGTTGAAACTGGCAGGTGAGGATTTCATTTTGTTGACGGATGAGTTTGGCGCGCCGTTCCCAGACCGGGTGACCAAGTATAACCCGTTCCTGCTCGCGAGACCGGACACGATGACGCCAGTGATGGCTGGGGCAGAAGTGACGGGCTGGAGGTTGCTGGATAAACAGGGACAGCAATTGCACCTGAACAAAGAGCAAGTAGTGCAGCCGAAGTTTTGGAATCCGTATGACGACGTGCGCGGGATGTCGGAATACGAAGCGGCGCGGGTGGCGACGGAAGCGGATTACCTGAGCGGCAAGTTTGCGCTGCACCTGGCGGCGAGCAACGGCGACCAGGGCGTATACATTTCGATGAAGGGAAGCCCGGCCTCCGACGAACAGCGCGAACAGATCGCCAATCAATTGCGGATGAAACGCGCGATGCAACAGCGCGGCCAGTTCGTGCCGATGTTTATCAACGGCGATATGGAAGTGCAGGACCCGAAGATCCGCGCGGTCGACGCCGGGTTCGTGGCGCAACGGCTGGAGAACCGGCACGAGATTTTCATCGCCCTCGGTGTGCCGCCGAGCATGGCGGATGTGACGGCGAGTTATTCGATTGGGAGCGCCAGCGATCGGTACATGTTGATTGAAGAAACATGCATCCCAGTGGGGTGCAAGATTGGGGAAGCGTTCTCAGACATCGCAAGCCGCCAGGCGGGGCGGAGGGTGGAAGCGTATTTTGACTGGGATGAGCACCCGGTGATGCAAGCGGTGCGCCGCGAGCGGATTGATACGGGCGTGAAGTTGTGGGGCTGCGGGATGCCGATGCGGAGCGTGAGTGATTATCTGGATCTGGATTTGCCAGAGTTCGAAGGGGATGACGTGGCGCTGTTGCCGTTCAGTGTGGCACCGGTGGGAGCAACGAAGGAGCCCAGTGAAGATCCGAAGATGGGAGAGAGTGACCAGGGCGAGGGCGATGGGTTTGCGCAGGTGCGCAGGGCGTTGAAGGGCTTCCGAAATGGCAGATTGCAAATAGCAAATGGCAAAGCCGGAAACAGGTTTGAGATCTTGCTGCCTGGCTTCATTGAGGAGTGCTGCTGTCCGGTGCATAACGGATTTACAGATTTGCAGATTTCCAAATTTGCAAAGGCGGACATCGCGGAGACCGCGCAGTTTCAAAAGAGTCGCGCGCCGAGGGAGGCACATGCCTGGCGGTATTACATGAGCAAGCGGTTGCCGACGATTCAGGCGTACCAGAAGAACATTGGCAAGCTGGTGAGTGATGCGTGCGCGGAGGTGCTAAGAAAACTCCAAACTCCAAACTCCAAACTCCAAGGTTCGAGCGGGGCGGTTACGAAGGCGGCGGCGGCGGATTTGATGTTCGACCTGGATGGGTTTGCGGCGCGGTTCACGAATGTGATGCGCGGGCTGAGTGCGCAGGCGCTGGTGACGGCGGGTCAGCAACTCTTTGACGAGGTGAAGCGCGATGATGTGTTTTCGATGCCGCCCGCGAAGGCGTTGGAATTTCTTGAGCAACGGGAGAATCGGCTTAGCGGTGTGCCGGATGAGATTTTTGATCGGATAAAGGATTCGCTCAGCGATGGCCTGGAGAAAGGCGAGAGCACACGCGAGTTGCGCGACCGGGTGAAAGCGGAGCGCACGGGCATCAGCGATAAGCGCGCGACAACGATTGCCATGACGGAGACCGGCGCGGCTTATGGCACAGCCACACACGAAGCGATGGAGCAAGCGGGCATTCGCGCGAAGCGGTGGCTGACTTCGAACAATAACAACGTGCGCGCCGCACACCGGCTGATGAACGGGCAGACGATTGCCATCGATAGAAAGTTTGTGGTGGTCAATCCGAAGACCGGCGAGTTCGACGCAGTGTTGCATCCCGGCGATGCGGATGGCGCGCCGTGGAATGTGATCAACTGCCATTGCGTGGAGGTACCTGCGGTTGAACCGAGCAAAGGCGAGGCGGAATGATGACGCATTGTGGAAAGTCGCGGTATCCCGACAAGCGAGCGGCGCAGAGCGCGATGAATGCGCGGATGCGGTCGCATAATCGACCGGACCATTTGAGAATTTACGCGTGCCCGATTTGCCGTGGCTGGCACATGACGCACGGGACGCGGAAGCAAAAGCCGAAGAGTAATAAATTTGAAACTCCGAACCGGGCGTACGTCAAAACCCGGCTCGCAGCGGAGTGCGAGCCCTACCCAACTGAAGATATATGAGCGCGACTATTTTACGACGAACGATTTGTCCTGAGATCAAGGTGCTCGATAAGAGCAAGGGGATTGTTGAATACGTGGCGAGCGACCAATCGCTGGATGCGGACCGGGAGATCGTGCTCGCGACGGGCTGGCGGTTCAATCGGTTCGCAAAGAACGCGCCGTTCGTGGATGGGCACAATTATAGCACGGTGGAGAAGTTGCTCGGCAAAGTTATTGATTTCGAAGTGAAGGGCGACCGGCTGATCGAAACGGCGCAGTGGGCAATCGATGTGGAAGAGAATCGCCTGGCGCGGCTCGGGTTCAAGATGACGGAGGCCGGGTTCCTCAAAGCAGTGAGCGTGGGGTTCCAGCCAATCAAGGCCGTAACCAAGAGCGGCGATAGCCAGGCGTTCAAGGCGCAATTGAAAGCGCTAGGCGTGGACGGTGATACGGCAGCGCGCACGAAGGTGATTTTTCTGGAGCAAGAGCAGCTTGAGCTCAGCGCGGTGATCATTGGGGCGAATCCGAACGCGCTGGCGAAAGCGTATAAGGCCGAGGCGTTGAGCGATGAGGATCTGGAGTTCCTCGCCGGGGAGAATGGCAAATGGCAAATGGCAAATGGCAAAGCGGCCAACAGCCAGGAAAAAGAATTTCAGAAACACGAACGTGAGACCGTCGACCCCAACCGCTCTCGGTTAGCGCAGTGGGCAGCGACGCAGCGAACCAAGTTGTTTCTCGACCGTATTGAGCGCGCGGCCAAGTCGCTCTAGCTAGACACAAAGCAAAAAGTAAAAAGCAAAAAGCAGAAATTAAAACTATGAATTGCAAAAAATTGATGCGGCTGAACCGCGAGCGGAATGCTCGGGTCGCGCGCGAAAACCGAAACTTCAAAGTCTCGATGGGCGGCGCGCTGCTCGTGGGGATGGTGCTATTGCCACTCTTGATCGTGGCGTTCCTGCTCTCGCCGAAAGCGATGACGGGGTTTGTGGCAGCGGCAGCATTCCCGTGCGTGCTGATGGATGCCAAGGGTGAGGCTGGCGGCGGCGGGGCTGGGCTCAGCGATGACTTCGAAGAGAAGGTCATGAAAGGGATCGGCGGGATCGAGGACCGCGTTAAGAACTATTCCACGAAGACCGATCAGCTCGTGCAGAACTTCGATAACCTCACCAAGGAAACAAAGAAATGTTTCGAGGACCTGACGAAGCTGAAGGACGTGGCGAATGCGACGGACAGTGGATTCAAGGAAACCGTGCGCAAGATTGGCGAGATCCAAACGCAACTGCGCCGTGAGGTGAAGATGGCGTGGGGTGATCCAGTCAAACGCATCCAGAGCGATGAGGAATTGCGGTTCCGGTTCAACGCGGCGATCCGCCTGGCCATCGATGACAACAGCGGGACGATGCGCAAGATGGTGCTCAATAGTTATGGTGAGACCATCAAGAAAGCGCTCGGGGAAGATTCTTCGCCTGGCTCGACACTGATTAACCAGCAATTGCTGAGTGAAATCTATGACACGCTCGCGACGTATGGCATTTGGAATACGTTTGGCGTGCGACGGCTCGGCACCAAGACCACGATCATGCCGGTGAAAACCGCGCGGGTAGTGGCGCTGGCGATTATCAGCGAAGGCACGCAGATCACCGATGACGCGAACAAGGCGGGCACAACGGTGACCGCGACGGTGGTGGACATTGCGGCCTTGCTGAATGTTTACAACCGGCTGATTCAGGATGCCGAGTTCGACGTTACCGCCGATGTGCTGAATGACTTCAGCGAAGCGTGCGCTTACCGGCTCGACTGGTTCTGTACCCAAGCCGATGGCGGCGCTGATACCACCGATGGCGGGATGACTGGCATCTTTGGCGGCGGCGGCACGGACGTTGATGCCGCGGCTGGCGCTACCAGTGTCGGCAAGACGACGCTGGAAGATTGGATCAATACGATTCTCGGTGTGGATGCGGCGGTCCTCTCGCGGCCTGCGCGTTGGTGGATGCACCCGCAACAGATTGTGCGGGCCTTGCTGGTTCGCGACGCGAACGGGCGGTCGATCTTCCTGAACGCAATGGAAGCACCGGCGCAAGGTGGCATCGGCAGCATCCTTGGCTACCCAGTGACACCTGGTCATGTGTGTCCGAGCACGGACGCGGTGAGCACGCGCGTGGCAGCGTTCGGCGATCCGAACGGCCAGGTGGTCGGCATCCGCAACGACTTCTCAGTCGTGGCGAGCGAACACTTCAAGTTCGACTACAACCAAACGAGCTTCCGAGTGATCGGACGCGCGGCGACGAAGATTCGCAAGTCGACGGCGTTTGGCGTGCTGAAGACAGCGGCAGCCTAGTTCAATTTCCGCGCGGGCTGGATAAGCCCGGTCCGCGCGGAACCTTTTCAACCACAGATAAACACAGATTTACACAGATAAGACCGAAACAAAAAAGCCATGAACTTAAAATCCATTTTACTCACGGGGCTGACCGCGTGTTCGCTGGCGCTAAGCGCGCTGACGGGCCACGCACAGCAGAACTATAACACGCCACTGACGCAAACGAATGCCGCCATGGGGCGGCTGGATGGGACGAACGCGAATGCGGCGGTCCCGGCAGGGACGGTGACGAATCTGTTCATCGATATCCCGAATGTGTCGGATAACGACTACACGACGATCCAAGTGAGCTATAAGCTCGCGTCGTCAGGAACGGAGGTGAACAACACGCTGATCGATGCGTCGAGTGACCATACGAACTGGGTTGTATGGGCGGTGCTGCCGACGACTTCGGCGGGGACGGCGATTGCGACTTCGGCAACCAATATCTTTTGGGGGCCGATGTTGTTTGGGCGGGTGAGGTACTTCACGAACACGAGCGCGGCAGCGGTGAGCAACCTGAAGATCAATCCCGGCCAGAAGTTCAGGGCGCGCGGGCGGTGAGTTTCCAACATCGCCGGTCCGTCCTGGCAGGACCTGCCAACGGCGGACCGGCGCATTGAAAACTTATGCCACTTGCAAGACATAGAAAACCGGAGCGCCAGGGGTGCGCGCGGGAAAGCACTCCTCACGCCGTGCCCCACAATGGCGAACGGGAGTCGCTGCCGAGGTGGGCGGGGCGGTTGGTGAAGGACCGGATGGTGCGGTCGGGCGAGTTGAACACGAAGAATTGCCCACCGGGCAGGATGCCCGGTTCTACGGCAGGCAAGATGCCTGCCGCCACGGCGCATTGCGTTGACTAAATATGAATCTTGGGCTTGGCACATTGGCGGAGTTGAAGCGGCAGTTGCTCGCGAGCTCGAAGCAGAGCGACACGAGCTATGACGCGAAGTTGCAAGCCACCGGAAGTGGCGTGGCAATCGGGTTTGAAAAGTATTGCAACCGTCAGTTTTTCCGAGCGGTTGCAGACGTGTTTCAATTCCCTGCGGATCGCGATCATGTGTTCGTGCCGAGGTATCCGATTGATGCGGCTGTAGACGGGAGCCCGGTGGTCACTGCGGTCGACTACCGTTCGACGGTGCAGGAAGGATGGGTCGCGCAAAGCCTGACAGTGATCGCAAATGTAAGTGCGAAGAGCGGTGGGATCTATTTTGTGGGGCCGTTCGGTTATTGGAATCAGTTCGTGCGCGTGACTTACACGGGCGGATTCTGGTTCGACATCACGGAAGATGCGAGCGGGACGCAGCCAGCGGGAAGCACGGCATTGCCGAGTGACCTCAAGCTCGCGTGGTATTTGCAATGCCGAAAGGTTTGGGAGTCCATCGATAAGACGGGCGCGGCGATCACAAAGGTGGGGAGTGGCGCCACGTTTGTGACGGAGTCGCTCGGGGGGTTGGACCTCGTGCCGGCCGTCAAGCAGGTGCTCGATCAGTATAGGCGATTCGCCATCACTTAATTTCAAACCAAAAACCAAAACAGAAAGAAAAACAAAGTATGCACTACGCAAATGGAAGAGAAGCAAAGGTGGGCGACCAGGTGGTCGGGAAAGACTGCGGCGGCAATGCCTTCGCGGGCCTCCTGATAATCGCGACGCCTGGAGCCGACACCTGCAATGGCCGGGTGCTGCCGAGCAACCTGGTGAACCAAGCCAACTACGTGACACTGGGCGAATGCCTGCATGTGGATGACGCGTTGCCTGCGAAGGCTGCGACAGCATAGAGCGCGAACTGACGTTCGCGGCTACGAAGCTAAGTAATTGAAAACCACCATCACACTACCGGCTGCGACACAAGCCACGATGCGAAGGCTGCGCGATGACGCGGGCATGTATCGGGCGTTGTTGCCGGTAGTGGATGAGCAGAATGAATTCACAGTGGGCGCGATTAAACAGAACCGGCTGAACTTTCCAAAGCACGGGCCGACTGTGGATACCGGGTTGCGCCATCAGAGCGGGCGGCTGTTCAAATCGATTCGCGCGAGCAAGGCGGTCGTGTTTGGCAACAGCGTGCGCTCGGGGATTGGGAGCAACGTGAAGTATTTGGGCGCGCACGAGTTTGGTTTTGACGGGGAGGTGCAGGTGCCAGCGCACATGAGAGAACGGCATGTGCGACAGGTCATCTTCGGGCGGCGCAAAAAGGTGCGCACTGGTGACATCGCGGTGCGCGGGCATAAACGACATCTGCGATTGAAAGAACGCGCGCCGATCCGAAGGGAGCTTGCCGCTCGCGCGGATAAGTACGCGGAGGCGGTGGTCGGCAGCATCGTGAAGTTTTACGCAGGCAAATAAGCAAAAACAGAGAGTAGAAAGCAGAAAGCAGAAATCAAATGGCAGATAGCAGATAGCAGATAGCAAAACGACAAATGGCTTTTACAGATTTCATCCAGTTGCAGAGGGACATAGCGCACGCGCTGCTCTCAGAGCCGTGGCTGAACTATGTCAACGTGGTCACTCGCGAAGAGATCATTGAGAACGGCAGCAAGCTGGAGGATGAGAATCTTGCGGCGGAGGTCCTCTGCTACGACACGATGCGGAATGGGAAAAAGGGTTGCGGGATCATTGTGGAAAAGCCGGAGATGGCGGCAGTGTTCCCGAATCAGCCAGGGCCGCAGGGAGATTTGCTCGTGGTTTGTCTCGTGCTGGAAAACTGGGCCGACAATTACGGCGAGTGGGGAACGAACCTGGCCGCTGATCAAGTGGCTCAGAAGATTCTCGATATCGGCCATCTCTGGGTAATTGAAGGGGTCGGACCGTTGCGGTCAGATGATAGCGCAATTGTAACCGCCAAAGAATGGGAGCCGTTGCGCGCGTACAAGGCGCGGTTGCGGGTGAAGGCGAATCGCGGGCAGACGGAGCGGGTGCAGCGGGTGAGTGTGTCCATCGCCGATCAGACCGGGATTGTGACGTTGAGCACGGCGACGGCCGGGGCGGATATTTATTACACAACGGATGGAAGTTTTCCAGGGCCGAGCAATGCGACGGCGCAGCTTTATGACCCGGACGTGCCCCCAACAGTGATTGGTACGCACGGGGTTTTGCGGTCGGCGGGGTTCAAGGACGGGATGATCATGAGCGCGATTGCGAAAGCGACCTACTGAGAAATAGCAGATAGCAGATAGCAGATAGCAGATAGCAGATAGCAGATAGCAAAGATTTGAAATTTGAAAACCGCAGCGAACAAAAAAAACAGTAACACCAAAACAATATGGCCAACGTAGTTCTACCAACAATCATCCAGGGACCGGCGCGCATTCGCGTGGGCGGTGTCGTCATTTATGTGCAGCAGGACATCAGTGTCGCGGAAAGCGCGGACTCGTGGAATCCGAATACAGCGTTCGGGGAACTGGGCGAGCGGCACAAGTCGCGCAAGGATGTGCTGAGCTTTACGCCTTCGGGACAAGTGAAGGCGGCGCACCTGGATTATTATTACGCGGCGTTTCTGACGCCCGCGAGTGTGATCGGGTCGAGCATTCTGAGCGGTGCAGTGACGATTGATTCACTCGCGGAGAATGTGTCTTACGGCTGGTCGCGCGGCGGGTTGCTCAAGCCGCCTGGCATTAGCGCGAAGCCGACCTCGACGCTGCTCGGACAGATGCAGGTGTGTTGCATTGGCAAAGCCACTACGCAGCCGCTGGCGACAGACTTTTGGAAAGCGGCTAACGGCGTGCCGTCTGCGGACACGAGTTTCGAGGAGGACGATATCATCTCGGATATTTACTCAATGGCGATTGGCGCGCGGTCCTCACCGTACAACGGGGTGGGCGGGATGGATGGGTTTGAGCTTGGGTTTGATATCAAGACGAAGGAGATCCCGGCGAGCGATATTGGGATTGCGGACATCGTGATCGAGAGCTTGAGCACTACCCTCTCGTGCGCGCCGAGCAACCTGACGGAAGCGCAGACGGATACTTTGCTCGGGTTGCAAGGAGCATCGGCGATTCTGCCCGGCCAGGCGTACGCGAAAGCGAAGGAAGATCTGGTTGTGACGGGGACGCAGGTCGGCTGGGTGTTCACGATGAAGTCAATGGGCGCGAAGCGCAGCGACCGGGTTTACCAGGTGGGCGAGCATCGGTTCAAGATGCTGGAATTCGTGAACCAACGGACGTGGACCTCGGGGGCGGCGAACGCGATGTTTGCTTACACCGCGCCAGCGTAAGAGCAAGAGTGCGCGAACTCACGTTCGCGACTACGAAGCTACAAATTGAATAAGCGAATCACAGTCGGGAATTTTGTGTTGGTGGATTGGACGGACATCGTGCTGGACAATCCATCAATCGAACCCGATTTCGGCATGCAGGTGGTTTCGTATTTTCGCGGGGCAGAGGTTGCGGTGTTCGACCGGTTGAGTGAGCGGAGCGTAATCAATCTCACGGTGATGCGGGAATGGGGATCGCTGGGGGAGGCGACTGCCTGGCGATATGACGCGCGGTCGTTATGTCCACGGGTTGCGCCGGTGAGCTTCAGTGAAAGGGATTACAAGAACGGGCTTACGAATCGGTTCCTGAGCAACGCCGCCGTGATTCTCAAAATCCTGCCCAATATCGGCGTGGCCACGTTCACGCAGGTGCAAATCATCGGCGGCAAATTCACAAATAGAGCATGAAAATTTCAGCATGGCGAAACAGGCTGGCGGTAGCGGTCGGCAGCAAGAACGGTATCAATGAGGTGCTGAGCGGCGGCACGCCCTTTCACTGGAATGGCAGCGCGGTGCAATTCGAGATCGCGTTCTTCCGCAACAGCACACTGATCGATGACCTCTCGAACATCGACCAGGTGCAGATCGAGTTGAAGCGGGCGGATGACCGGACCGGCGAACCGGTCATGGCCAAAGTGCTGGCTAGCGCCGACCTAAACGGTGCATTAACCGCTGATGCGTGGGCGGCAGGCGGGGAGGATGATTGTCATGCGCTGATTAGTTTTACGGGCGCAGAAGCTGACCTCGATCTGGAAGGTGAAGAGACCGGCGAATTTTGGCTGGTGATATCGGCGCTGCGGAGTGACGGGGAACCGATTACTACTGGCGCGAGCAGTTACGCGGTGGAAGAGGATGGGCGCGGGAGCAGCGTGCCAGCGGCGGTGGTTACGCCAACTTACCTGACACTCGCGCAGAGTGATGCGCGGTATGTGATGGCCATCGATCTCACTGTCGTGGAAAGCGAGATCGCGACGCTGCAAACGCAGATGACAACTGCGAATGCGAACATCACAAGTGTGACCACGACTGCGAATGCGGCGTTGCCGAAAGCGGGCGGGACACTGACGGGCGCACTGGTGTTGAGCGGCGCGCCGACGCTGGCGTTGCATGCGGCAACCAAAACTTATGTGGATGGTTTCCTGCCTTTGGGCGGGGGCACGCTCACCGGGTTGCTGACGTTGAGCGGAGCGCCGACCAGTTCGTTGCACGCAGCGACGAAGGCTTACGTCGACCTGCGGCTGGCGGTGGCGGGCGGGACGATGACCGGCGATCTGATCCTGCCGAACTCGACGGCTGGCACCGCATTGAAGGCGGCGACACAGGGCTACGTGAACACGGCGATTGCCAATCTAGTGAACTCTTCACCGGGTGCGCTGGATACATTGAATGAACTGGCGACGGCCCTTGGAAACGACGCGAATTTTTCGACGACGATGACCACGGCGCTGGCGGGGAAGCTGGCGCTCGCGGGCGGCACGATGACAGGGCACATCAGTCTTTACACGGGCACAAACCCGACCGGCGCGCAGGCACTCAGCAAAGGGTATGCGGATACGCTTTACCTGCCGCTGAGCGGTGGGACGGTGACCGGGAATATCACCGCGAGCACCGTGCCGTCAACTGGTTCGCATCTGACAAACAAAACGTATGTGGATGGGCAGGACGCGCTGCGGCTGGCGCTCACGGGCGGCACGCTTAGTGGCGCGCTGAATTTTTCGGGGACTGGGCACGCGGGGTTGACGGTGAACTCACTCACTACAACGCAGCGGAATGCACTCGCGGCGGTGAATGGGATGCTCATCTACAACAGCACGAGCAGTGTGTTTGAGCGTTATGAAGGCAGCACCTGGAAGCAGTTTTCATCGGGCACATCTGTGACCTTGAGAAGTGCCAGTGGCGCGCCTGGCGGTGGCCTCGGCATCGATGGAGATTTCTACGTAAACGAGGATGATGGGACGCTTTACAAAAAGTCGGGCGGGTCGTGGTCGGCAATTGTGGCGGCGCGCTTGCCGTTGGGCGGGGGCGTGGTGACCGGGGCGCTGAACATCAATTACGGAGCGGGCGGACGGATTCAGGTGGACGGGGTTCAAGTGGTTGGGCAACAGCAGGCGGCGATCACTGCGCCGACTGGAGGGGGGACGGTGGATAGCCAGGCGCGGACGGCGATTGCGACCATTATCACGACGCTGCAAACGCATGGGCTAACGGCATAGCAGATGGCAGATAGCAGATAGCAGAATTTTTTAAAACATGATCACCGTAACTGGCAGGTTGGAAGATGTGGCGGGACGGGCACTGCATAAGCAGGTGACGTTCACGAGCCAGAGCACACCGCAGGCGGGCGCGAGCGGGCTCATCACGGGGAACACCACTTACAAGCTGATGACGAATGCGTCGACAGGGGAATTCTCAGTGGACTTGAGGCCTGGCAATTACTCAGTGAGTTATAACACGAGCCCGAGGACTACGAATTTTAATATCGCGCTGTCGGAAGAGATTGATGGGGAGACGGTCAGCATTGAGGCAGTGATAGAGACGGTGTTCGCGCAAGCGCCAGGGATCGCGCCGTATATGGTTTGGAATGGAGTGCGGGCGGGGCATGTGACCTTCCAACCGATTGACGATGCGCCCGCGCCGACGCTCTCGGCAGTGACGGACGCGGGGTCGCATCAATCGGCGGGTGAGACTTACCGGTATGTGATCAGTTATGTGACGCCGGAAGGAGAAACGCAGTTGCCATCGATTGGGTTTGGCGGGGCGGGGATCTTCGGGACAGCGGGCAAGAGCACGCGGGTGAGTTTGGAAGTGAGCCCGGAGCGGGTGACCAGCAAACGGATTTGGCGCACGAAGGATTCGGGCGATGACGAGTTGCCATATTTGCTGGCGGAAGTTTCGCCCGCAACGGCGCACTACGATGATTGGGAAAGCCACACGGATTTTGCGGCACGCGCGGCGCGGCCCCCGGAGATGCCGATGTTCAATACGACGGCCGGGATCATCAATGCGAGCGCAGGGAATCCGATTTTGTTTTTCTCTACGAGCGGAATGCGGTGCCTGGTAGCGGCGACGTTTGACAGTACGGCAAGTTTCGCGGGCGGGTTGTTTTTGGTGGGGGCGGATGGGAAGCCGCAACTGGTGACCGGCGCGAGCGCGGGACACGTGCTGACGAGTGACGCGGATGGGATTGGGAGTTGGGCGGCGCTGCCGACTGGAGATATGCGGGCGGGGAATTATAGCGGAGGGCAACCGAACTGGACGCCGAGCGGGACGCTGGGTGTGGCGGTGGACACGAGTAATGGGCGGCCGTGGTGGTACTACAGCGGAGGGTGGAATTAGTAATCACGCAAAGACGCCAAGAAGAATAGCAGATAGCAGATAGCAAACAGTGAATTTGAGATTTGAAAGCATGAAAAGACTACTGACGGTTTTGGGATTGGTGCTGGCGCTGAGGTTGCAGGGGGCGGGGACGATGTATGTGGGAACGCATGTCGGCGATGGGAGCGGGCTGACGAATGTGAGCACGGCGGGGCTGGCGCTGTCGAGTAGAACGAATCACGGGTTGCAGAGTTTGACGAATTTCAACTTGGGCCAAGTGTATCCGGGTTGGCTGGATGGACAGGAGCGGATGCCGCGCCGCGTGATTGAGTTGGTAGCAGCGGAAAGCATCGCGACGAACTTTATTATCGCGACACTGAACCCGAGCGGGGCAAAGACAAACGGGTTTAAGTGGGTGGAACACGACACGGAGACGTGGCAGTTGCCATCGCAAGGGAACCCGGTGCGCGATGCGACTACGCACCTGGTGCTATGGAATACTAATAATTTTCCCGATGGGCCGGTGGGTTATTTCACGTTCTTGAAAACTAACGGGCTCGCGCCTTCGCTGTGGTATGACTCGTTTTGGATGAACACGCGATTCACTAACGCCTATCTCATGGCAAACGATGTTTCGAACGCGGTGCAGTGGGCGGCGGCGGCGGGAGTGGATATTAATTTCCGGATCGACATGGGCAGCCAAATGGAATCGCTCTATGAGTTTCCCATCGTGCTGCAAGCGGTGCAAAACGCGAAGAACGTATCGTTCATGGCTGGCCTTGGGCAGTATGCCAGCGCGCTGGGAGGCGACTACGATGTAATCTCTCCGTTTTTGTTTTCATACGCCGGGAGCGGAGTGCGGATTCATGGGCCGCAAGGCGATATACTGCACAACTATAATTACCTGATGCAGATGATCCCATTCATCGAGACGAACGGGATTTGGAAGTACACAATGCCGGGACGGTTCTCGTTTGTGGGTGGCTGCAACAATAGCAACTTCGGCACCAACGCAGCGGCTTACTCCGCAGCAATGCGGCATGAATACCACGTAGACAACACGGACCCGGCGCTGACGGCATTTGCAGGGGCTGGAGCGGTCGACATCCTGGCTATCCAGGGGGACGCGGCTTGCATTCCCTCGCGCATAGCGTTGGTGACTAACGGAACGTACGTGTTGATTGGGCCGCTGGGGGGTGCGAGCGGGCCGGACTATTCCCTCGCGCTCTTCAATACGAACACGACGACGGCGACGTTCGATCTGGCATTTTCTGGCCTCTATAAATGGTTGGCGGAATCCAGCTATATTACACGCGACTGTTTTCAGCGGACGCAGTCGCTAGGCGCAACGAACATTCTTTCCATCTCGCTGCCAGCGACGAACGCAGCTTTGTATCGATTGATTTCAGTGGCGAGCCGCGACGGGCGGGCGCTTACAAACCTGAACTCCACGAACTTAATTGGGACGATCAATCAGTCGCGCTTGCCGACGACTGTGTTGACCAATGGCGGCAGCTTGAGCGGCGACGGGACTGGGATTACCAATCGTCCCATAGCGATCTTTTCAGACACGCGGGGAAACGGAGTGACCGCAGGCGACGCCATAACCGCCAACACTTGGACCAGGGTAGTGTTACAAACGACGAACTATATGTCCTCGGCTTCCTACTTCCGCCTGACGACAACGAACACAGTTTTAGTGCTACCGGGTGGCGCTGGCATTCTATGGCGTGTGAAGTGGAGAGTTCCAATTTATAAAGGCAATCATCATGTCAGCCGGTTGCAGGTTAATGGATCGGCGGTTCCGTTCTACGGCTCGCATGGCTTCAGTGATACGGGGAACGATGTGGAAACGGACACGGTAGCAGACGGTGTTACGTCTTTTGCTTCCGGGGACGTGCTGTCGCTGGATGTGGCGTGCAATCAAGCTGCTACCATCGGGCTTACACAGGTCCTCGCTCCTTTCTCGGTTTACTCGCAGATATCCTTCGAACGGCAATGAAAATTAAGCTCTCAAAAATTGTGGGCCGGCCGATTGTGATGGGCGGCGCGGTGGTGGGGTATGGGTTTGTGCAGGCGCTGCAAAAACTAGCGGCTGATCCGTTGCCGGTGAAGGTGCGGTATGCGCTTGGTAGAACGATTGAGGATTGCGAGCGGTGGGTGAAGTCGTTTGAGGAAAGTCACCAGGCGCTGGTGAAGAAGTATTGTGTTACGCGGCGGGAGTTTTTGGAACGGCGGGCGACGGCGCTGCGGGAAGACATGGCAAATGGCAAATGGCAAATGGCAGATGGCAAAGGAATTCCAGGGTTGCAGGCCAGTTTAAAGCGGATTGAAACCGAGTTGCAAAGGGGTAACGAGGGCGAGCTCGGCGGGCTTGTGTCACCCGATGATGCGACGGCGGAAAAGCTGAATGCGGAATACCGGGCGTTGCTGGAGGAGGAGGTTGAGATTTTCCTCGATAAGAAGATCGTCCTCCCCGACGACTCGAAACTTACCGGTGGGGAGATGGCCACGCTGATGGACCTCATCGCCGTTGAATAGCAAATGGCAAATGGCAGATGGCAGATAGCAAAGAGCAACACTGATTGAGCGATTTACTTTCAGGCGATGGGTTGGTGATTCCGATAGTCACTACTGCGGACACGAGTGGTGCGCAGGAGCAGGCGAAGGCTATCGAGAAGTTGTCTGATGAGTCACAGCGGTATAACCGGGTGCTGCTGGAGATGGCGAAGGCTCAGGAGGCGGCTGAGCGGGCACAGCAAAAGGCGGTGCAAAGTGCCAATGATTTGGCGAAGTCGGGCGAGCGGGCGAAACAGAACGCGCAGTATAAAGATTACGTAAAGCAGGTAGACAAGGAGATCGCCGATGGAGTGATCAATGTCGGGCAGAAGGAGGTTGAAGCGGCAGAGGCGGCAGCGGCGGCGGCAGACAAAGCGTTCGTCTCGAAGAAGCAACTGAAGGATATGGTGAAGGGCCTTGGGCAAGCGTTCCCCGAGCTCGGCCATCTCGCGCACCTTGCTCTTAACCCGATGGTGTTCACAGTCGCTGGGATATCCGGCGCATTCCTGCTGTGGAAGACGCGGGTCGAAGCACTGACGGAAAGCTTGTCGCGCCTTCGGCTTCCTGACTTAGGGCCGCAGACGGTCAGCAAAGTGAGCGCGATGGCTGAGGCCCAACAGAAGATCGCCGATGCGGTTCGTAACGCGCGGGAGAGTTACAACGCGATTGATAGTGTTCACCAAAGGTATGTTGCCCGACTGCAAGAGGAGCTTGGCTTGCAGCGCAGCCTGTTGGAGGCAAAGAAAGCCCACGACTTGGCCACACTAGAGAGCAATAAGGGCGGTATGAGTGTGACGGAGTATCAGTCGCGAAGGTTGGGTATCGAGAAAGCTTACTCGAACGCAGGACTCAACTCGTCCCAAGCGACAGAGACTGAAATCCTCAACGATTTGGAGCGCGAGCGCGACTTACTAAAGAAGTCCTCCAACCAAAAACTAGCAAAAGCTGCGGGCATGAAACTGCCGAGCAACGAGGACAAATTCCGAGAGGACGCATTAAACGCTGACCGAGATGCGCAAACCGCAGAGGCTCAAAAAACTATAAAGGAAGCTCGGGATCGAATGAACGATCTCGGCAAGATGGCAGACAGCTACGGCAGGTTTGTAGTCGGAGCGCCGGGCTTGATGGTGCGGTATGGCAGCAACGCAACTATCGATGATGCCCTCAAGATGGAGAATGAGAACGTTCGCAAGGCGCAGGAAGTCATCGCATCAAACAGGAAGTACCAACAAGGGAACTTCAAGCGCCAGCAGGAATACAAGCGACGGGACACTCTCGAAGAACAGGCAGCAAACGAAGCGGCGCGGGCTGCCGAAATAGAAGCCAGCCTGCCCGAGGCAAAGCAGCGGTTGGCAAATAAGCAGCGGATGGAAAACGCCACCACTGCTGAGCAACAAGCGGCAGAGAAAATCGGCTTAGCTGGGGCCGAGCGTGACACTCCACTGGGACAGAATATTTTGCGAGCGGCAAAGCTCGCAAAGGATTACGCGACGGGAGTCATCAAGCCAGGCGCGATGTCACAAGAGGACCAGGACTTTCTCAAGCAGATGGATCAGGGGATGACCGGCGATAAGTATCGCGGCAGTTGGAAGCGGGCGTTGCAATCGTTTGGAGGTGCCGACCAGAATCCCGAGGCCTTCGTGGCGCGCTACGGTCGGATGAATAACGTTGCGGCGGTGCGCCAGGATGCGGAGACAGCAAACGCGCTAGCGCGCGGGCAGGCGGTAAGTGAGGAGAGCAAGAATCAATTGGTGCAGCACACTCGGCTTTTGACGGGAGTGCAAACGACCATTCAGCAATCGGTGCGGTTGATGGAGCATGCGGCGGATACGATGATGGCGATTAACACGCGGATCGCGCAGCTTGAACAGCGGCAGCGGGATTTGGACGCGCGGGTCCGCAACGGCAGATAGAAAACCGATATGGGCGAGTTCACACTGCTGTATGAGGGGGAAGAAAAGACGCTGGCTGATTGGGGGCTTTTGGATGCGCGCCGCGAGCGGAATGGTTTAGGAGAGCACACGGTGCGGTTGATGGCGCATGGCCGAGCGATCGATGACGCGGATCTGTTTGAATACGGCAAAACCGTGGTGATTTATCGGGACCGGGAATTAGTCGGCGGCGGCTGGTCAGGTGGGACGCGGTGGTTTTACGGCCGCGTGGAACCGTGGGAGGCGGAGGGCAACGCGATGGAAGAGAATTGCGTGGGGCAACTGGCCAATCCGTGGTGGTACTTAAGTTCGCTGGTGTACGAACAGATTTGGAAGGTGTTTGGCGGCTGGCTGGATGATGGCGATCATTCGCAAGGGCCGATTCTGGTGAACCAATCGAATGCACACATCGTGCTAAACACGACTTACGATCTTGTGGCGCACCCGGATGGCAAGTTGAACGTGGGCGAGCAGATGGCGGAGGTGGTTCAGTTCGCGATTAATAAAGGTGCGCCGATTGCGCTGGGCGAGTTTGACCTGGATGTGGATGTGCCGATTGATGAGTTGCGGGGGAACGCGACTTGCGCCGAGGTCTTGCTGAAGCAATGGCGTTGGACGCCAGATGTGATCTTTAACTGGGATTACTCGACGTTGCCTTACCCAACGTTGAGCGCACGCCGCGCTGACGATCTGGACCCGGTGACAGTGAACCTGAATGGAGGCAGGCCGTTAGCAAACATCAAGTTGAAGGTGCGCGAGGATTGGAAGCGGCCCTTCGTGCGGATCATTTACGAGCAGACGAATAATGGTTACTTGAGCTTGTTCCCGGACATCTGGCCGAACCCGCTGCCGAGTGAGCCAGAGAAGCAATTCAATGGGCTAGTCACGACTGTGGGACTGGCGGGCGGTCAAACGACGGTGGAAGAAGCCACGTTGCGCTCGCTGCAAATCGCGCCGGATGAGTTTAATTGGTGGCGAGATCGGACCGCGTGGTTGCAAGACAAAGACACGCTGAACATTGACCCATTGACGGCGAACGGGCTGTTGAGTGATTTCAAGTATGACGGGCTGGATGCCACTTACGATCCGCGCTTCATTTACGAAGTGATCGAGGGGAGTAATCCGCCCGCGTGGTTAACGACCGATAAAGGGATTGAGTTTGCGCGCATCCGAGTGATGGCGAAGATCACTTATACCACGAAAAACGGCGAGGTGGTAAGAGACCGGCTGCTGACGCACGAATGCACGGCAACCACGATGCCGCAGGGGACGCAGACTTTCACACATGAAACGACGCAAGCGATTGCGGACCCGATCCCGGTCGGGTTGGCGCGGAAACTCTATGAGTCGATGCAGGCGGTGAGCATCGAGGGGAGTTACACGAACGTGGACGCCGAAGTAAGCGCAGCGCTAGACGCGTGGAAGGTGATCAATTTCCAGACGCCGCTGCGACCAGCGTGGGCCAGCGTGCGGGCGCTGCCGATGAGCATCGAGGACACGCTTTTGACAGGGACCACGAGTGTGCAATTTGGGGTGCCCAATTCCTTGAGCGCAGGTGACCTGGTAGAGTTGTTAAAGGTGACTCGCGGGCGGTTGGTGTTGGTGGGTTTTGCATCGCGGTCGAGCGGGCAATCATCGGGAGGCGCGGGGGCGGTGGATTTGGGCAGGAAAGCGACGCGCGCAAACTCAACAAGCGGCGCGGGCTTTACACCGGTGCTGGTAGTCTCGGAAACTCGCGACGGCGCAAGCGTGGGGAATATCCGAATGGATGCGCCTGGTAAAACGCTGCAATTGACGGGAGCGGGCGGCGAGGGGGCATTCGTTTTTGCGCTGAGTGATATACCGGGTGCCGGGGTGCTGCGGGCGAGGCGATTCACGTTCAAAGACTCGAACAATAACTGCCAGTTGATGGAGTGTTATATCGCGATGACGCCGCCGGTACCGGTACCGTGAGTTATGGGGGTGATCATCATGGACAATTGCTGCGACTGCGGTGAGCCGCTGCCGCGCATTGCGGAGGCCACCAAGGAGTGGTTTGGATTTCTGCCCTTCGACATCTGGAATTACAACACGGCTCGTGGTCCGCAGATTCGTTATTTGCGCATCGACACAACTGGGTATCAGCCGGGGTGGGCGCAGTGGGACAAGTTCGGGAATTTCTCGACGAGCGCCGGTTATAGCGGTCCGCCAGGTGGAGCGAATGCGAGACCATATAACCCAACGGCGACGCAGCTAAACGAGGTGAGTCCGTTCTTGCCGCAATTCAACAGGTTCCACACGCTTTCAGCGCCCTACACGCTTGACGATTTGAATACGGACGCGGATGCGATTTTGGAGGCGGCAATGCCGAGGGAGGTGGGCATTCTGCGGCGGGGATTTATTGATGAGTCGGGGCACCCACTGAGCAATCCCAGAGGACCGTTTAGCGGGCAGTTTTACACGCTGGATGATATCAAGCTGACCCAGATGCCACCGGAGGCCGCGTTCACGTTGCGGACGAACAGCCAAGGCATCACGAAACGGAAGACGAAGGTTAAGATCGGGAAGTACTCATTAACCATCGATGCGGAGCGTTGGCCAGCGCAAGATACGGTGCCAGAAACGATACCGCTTGAGCCGTACTACCACACGATCACTTGCAGTGTGGGAGACGGGCATTTTAGCGAGATAACTTTCCCATCCCCGAGCGACCTGTTGGCGACGACTTTGGTGAGGGTGATCCCGAACGGAGTTTGCCCATGAAGGTGGGTATGCATTTGGGGGCTTTGGCGGCGGTCGCAAATGAGCGGCCAGCGGGCTACGTCGAAGCGCTCGCGAAGGCCGGGTCGGTGAGGGACGGAGTGTTATATATGGAGGAGGAAGCTTTCAGGGCGATTCAGGCGCGGTTTAAGGTGCGCCGGGACTCTTGGCCGATGGGGCTGGGTGACTGGCTTTGGGCGATCCTGCATCCGCTGGCGGTGCGGGCGGATCGGGCGCTGGGGACGAAGCTGGCTGGCTGTAAGGGCTGTTCGTCGCGCCGGGTGTGGTTTAATAGGCTCGGAAACAGGGTTTCAGAGGGGTTGAAACGGGCGGCATCGCTACCGCGAAAAGTTTTGCAAACCGCCGTCAAAATCTAGCAAAGCGGGCGGCGCGCTACACTTCGTCGCCACGAGACTACTTGTAGTCATGCACCCTGTCGCTCTATGCTGGTAAATGGCTGAGCGCTGTGCTTTATCGCGCGCCTGGCCCAAAAAACCAAACCGCGTCATGGTTCACGAAACGCAGACTTCAGATGCTTTAAAACTAATTGTTCTTGAGGACGTTAAGATAGACGCAGAACTGATCCTTCGGGAATTACGCAAGGCCGGCCTCCTCCACACTGCGCGGTGTGTTTGCTACAAACGCGATTTTGAACAGGCGCTCCAGGAATTCGTCCCTGATGTTGTGCTTTCCGATCACAAGCTGCCGGACTTGGACGGAACTACCGCTCTCCGGCTCACGAGACAAGCCGATGCCGAAATGCCTTTCATTCTCGTAACCGGCGCACTGGGAGAAGAAGCGGCGGTCGAGATCATGCAAAAGGGGGCGACGGATTATATTTTGAAAGATCGGTTGTTCCGATTGCCTGCTGCGATTCGCCGCGCCTGCACCGAAGCGGAGTCGCGCAGGGAGCGCAGCCAGCAGCAGCGATTACTTGAGAAGCAAAACAATTTGCTCAAAGAAAAAAACGTGGCACTCGCCGAGAGCGAGGAACGTTTCCGCCAACTCGCCGAGCATATCCGCGAGGTTTTCTGGATGACCGACGTCAGTAAACAAACGATGTTGTTCATCAGCCGGGGATACGAAGAAATCTGGGGTCGCCCGCGCGAAAGTCTTCACGCAAACGCCATGGATTGGGTGGACGCCATCCACCCTGAGGATCGGCAGCGGGTGATTGCCGCTGCCCTGAGCGACCAGCCCCGCGGCACGTATCATGAGCTTTACCGCGTAGTGCGTCCGGACGGTTCAATCCGGTGGATCGAGGATCGTGCGTTTCCCATCCGCGATGGTTCAGGTGCAGTATATCGCATTGCGGGGCTGGCAGAGGACATCACCGAACGAAAAGCGGCCGAGGCCGAGGCAGCCATCCTGGCCCACGCGGTACAGAGCGCTGGGGAGTTGATCTGCATTACAGACCTTGACGATCGGTTCACCTTCGTGAATCCCGCTTTTGAGAACGCGTTTGGTTACGCGCCAGGCGAGCTGCTCGGCAAAACTCCCGATCTCCTCTTTGCTGATAAAAACCCTCCTGGTTTAATGGCCAAAATTCTCGCCGCCACCCGCCGCGGCGGGTGGCGAGGCGAAGTTCTGGATAAGCGAAAGGACGGGACCGAATTTCCTATTTTCCTCAGCACGTCCCAAATTAAGGATGCGAGCGGCCAGGTGCTCGGGCTGATTGGCGTGTCCCGCGATATCACTTCCATCAAGCTCGCCGAGAAGCGGAATACCACCCTGGCGTCGCTCAGTCACAACTTGAGTGCAGCTTCCACCCCGGTCGAAGCCGCGCAAAAAATCGTGGATGTGGCCGCCGAGTTGTTCGGGTGGGACGCCTGCTACCTTCACCTTTATTCGCGGGATAAGGATGAAATCATCCCCATTCTCACGCTCGATTCAGCCGAGGGCAAGACGACCCCGGTACCCTCTGCCACCTTCACGCTGACGCCCAGCGAATGGATGCGCCACGTCCTGGCTCACGGACCACAGTTGGTTCATCGGGATGAAGCTGGGCCCGCGGCAAAACGCATGGAGTCGTTTGGTGAAGTGAAAAAGCCGTCGGCCTGTATGATGTATGCGCGGATCCTGGCCCGCGGCGAATCGATCGGTGTTATCTCCATCCAGAGCTATACCACCAGGGCATACACGCACCAGGATCTCACACTCTTCCAGGGCCTGGCGGAGCATTGCGGGAACGCGCTCCACCGCATTTCCGTAACGGAAACGCTTCGTCAGGCAGAAGCCAAGTACCGCTCGTTGTTCGAAAATGCCACGGAGGGAATTTTCCAGACAACCCTCGACGGCCGCTATATCAGCGCGAATCCCGCGCTCGCTCGCATGTTCGGTTACGCCTCGCCCGCCGAGTTGGTGGCGATGGTAGCGAACATCGAGCAGCAGACATTCGTTTCGGCTGAACAGGCCCTCCCTTTGAAGAAGTTGTTGGCCCAAAACGATGTCGTGCTCGATTACCAGGCGGAACGTTACCGCAAAGACCGGACCACACTCTGGACCAGCATTAATGTTCGCGCCGTTCGCGACGAGGCCGGCGTTTTAACCCATTACGAAGGCACCGTGCAGGACATCACGAGGCGTAAAAGGGCGCTCGATGCTTTGAAGGAGTCAGAGCGTAAGCTCCGCCTCCTGGCTGAAAATACTTCCGACGTCATCCTCTACTTCGACATGGAGCGTCATCCTGTCTACAGCAACCCCGCGGTCCGCACGTTGACAGGATATGCCTTTGAGGAAATCCAGGCACGCAAGTTCGTGAATTGGATTCACACGCACGATCAAACGCGCATGCTCGATTTATGGGAGCGCCTTTATCAGGGCGAAAGCTTTGCTGATGTGGAGTTTCGCCTCGTGACAAAATCCGGCGAGATCAAATGGTGTTCCAGCACCTGGGGGCCGATGCTCGATGAGCACGGTGTCCAGATCGGCGTGCAGGGCAGGGAACGCGACATCACGGAACGCAAGCAGCTCGAACAGCAGTTGCTTGAAACCAGCGCCGATGAGCGCCGCCGCGTCGGCCACGAACTGCACGATGGGCTCGGCCAGTTCCTCGCCGGTCTGGCCTTCAAAGCCAAAACTCTTGAGTACTCACTCGCCAAAAGCAGCCACCCGGACGCCGTTCGCGCCCATGAACTCGGCACCCACATCGCCGATGCCATCAACCAAACGCGTTCCATCGCCCGCGGTCTCGACCCCGTGGACATTGAAACCATCGGCCTCGCCGCTGCGCTCCAAAAGCTCGCCGCCGACACCGAAAACGTCTTTAACATCCGGTGCCTGTGTAACTGCGACGCTGCTGCCTCCGAACTCACTTCCACCGCCGCGCTGGCTCTCTATCGCATAACCCAGGAATCAATACACAACGCGCTCACGCACGGTCGCGCCAACGAAATCGAAGTCGCTTTCACGGTGACCCCTCGCGAGCTGAACCTGAAAACACTCGACAACGGCATCGGCTTCCAAGAGAAAACCAACGACACTCCAGGAATGGGTATGCGCGTTATGGAGTACCGAGCCCGTTCGCTTGGCGGCCGAATCAAGATTCAATCCAGCCCGGAGCACGGGACGGCCGTCGAATGCTCCATCCCCCGCACGGACCTGGTCTTCAAACCCACCGGGCTGTGATGGAAGTACAGGGAGAAACATTTCGTCACGCTTCGCCGTTCGCTGCCGTTCTTTATTAACATAGGAGTGGTTCCTATTCATCTCGTAGGATATTTTCCTAGCCGGTTTTAGGTGTCATTTTCGCCTTGCCTTAAGCTCCACAATCTGTTTAAAGTCAGCGCGCGGGTTGGAAACCGCATGAACTCTAAGGGATAAAATCAGTGGCTTGGCCTTAGGTGAGAGTTTGATCTCTTCCTTTGTCACGTCAATCAGAAGGAATGATGGAAATGGCAGCTAGCTCGACGAAAGCGAGAATTCTCGTGGTTGACGATCATCCGTTGGTCCGCGAAGGACTCATCGGGCTGCTCGGGCAACAATCCGACATGGTCTGCTGCGGAGAAGCCAGTACTGCTCGTGAGGCCATGGCCGCTCTCGCCGAGCATAAGCCTGATTTGGTAATCCTCGATCTCCGTTTGCGCGGCGCCGATGGCCTTGAACTGATCAAAGCTTTCAAAGCGCAAATCGCCGACGTCCGCATACTTATCCTCTCGCAATACGATGCTCCGCTTTATGCCGAGCGCGCCCTTCGCGCTGGCGCCATGGGCTACGTCATCAAAGAACAAGCGCCCCAGGAAGTCCTCGGCGCGATTCGTACTGTGCTTGGCGGGCAGGTGTATCTGGCGCGCGGGATCGCCGCTCTCCTTCTTCACAAATTCGTAGGCACGGGTCCCCGTGCTCCACAGGGCGGCTTGCAACGCCTCACCGACCGCGAGTTGCACGTTTTACAATTACTTGGCGCGGGCTTGAGCACGCGCGAAATCGCGCAGGAACTCAGCCTCAGTTTCAAAACCATCGAAACGCACCGCGAGAATCTCAAACGTAAACTCGGCCTGCAAAACGCCTCTGCTCTCATTCATTACGCGACCAACTGGGCGCAACAACATACTTCCTTCAATGCCGAGGAAGCCCAGAAGTCTTTGCTCGACTCCGGTTTGCTCTCCGAATCGCCTTCATTCCCCCCTTGCCCTCAGACGCCTAGGAGACCTTCCTAAACAACTCTCAGGCGCTCGCACTGATTGTTATTCGTTTGCTCCCGCTCACAATTGTGTGGGAATGCCAGCCAAGCTATTTTTCGATCACGCCTCATCTTCTCCGGCAGTCGGAGCCGGGCCGCTCTCTAGGCCTCCGGCGGCTCAGATAAATCCAGGCGCCAGTGATCAGCCTGACCCCGTTCACGTTCGCCATCGCGTCTTCATCCTGGATCGCGACGCCGCTTCCGCTTCAGCCCTGGCAGCACTGCTCAACGCACAGCGCGACATGATTTGTTCCGGTCACGCCCCCAGCTACACTGACGCCCGGCCCGCTCTTGCCGGACCCGAACCTTCCGAAGCCATCCTGCTCATTCTGCGCGAGTCGTGCGAAATGCTCGCTGCCCTCCTGCCGCTGCGCACGGAGTTGCCTGCCTTGCGCATTCTCGTCATTTGTCCCGCCGATGAGAAGGTAAACGCCGAGCTTGCCATCCACGCCGGCGCTTCCGGTTATATCATGCAGCGCGATCCGTCGGGTGAACTCCTCGTCGCCATCCGTAGCATTCTCAAAGGCGAAGTTTATCTCAGCTACGACATGAGCCTGCGTGTCATTCAGCGCGTCATCAAATCGAACTCCGCCACGCCTCAATCAGATCAGTCCCGTCTGGACGCCTGATTCTCTCGATACGCCCAAGTCCCACACCGGGCGCTCGAACCTGCCACAAATACCGCTTCCCTTCTGTCACGACCTGCGCCCCAGAACAGGTTCGCGTTGACTTCGTCGTGCTTCTGCCAAAAGCTTCGGCCCGTGTCGGAACTGCTTTGGTTTGTTGCCCATACCCGGCCGCGGTGCGAGAAGAAATTGGTGGAGTATTGTGCGCGCCAGGGGATCGCTACAACCTTGCCCTGTTACAATTCAGCCCATAAATATCGCGGCAAAACGGTAGTGTTCCGCAAGCCGCTCTTTCCCGGCTACGTCTTCGTGCAGATGGAACGCGGGCAGAAAGGGTCGATCTCCCAGAGCGACCATGTGGCGAACTTGCTCGATGTTTTCGATCAAGACACGTTTCAACGGCAACTCGACGATATCCTGTTGGCCCTGGAACAGGACCTGGAAGTGCGCTTGGCCCCTGCCATCGGCGAAGGCATGCGCGTTCGTATCAAAGGCGGCCCCCTGCGAGGGGTCGAGGGCTGGGTCGAACGGCGTTATGGCTCGACTACTGTTCTTTTGCGACTGGATTTTATCAGCCAGGCCGCGGCGGTGAAGGTCGACGCCGATCTGATCGAACTCACCTGAGCCGAGCGAACAAGCGACCCGGTGGCGGCCATGTCCGTTCACTGTTTGAACATGTCCCAAACCTGAATGGAACCTGCAGAACCACAGTGGTTTAATGGTGTCAACGACTACTGCGGGTGAAACCATCCAGCCGGAATCTTATCCGTCCGTAATTACGACGCTTACAACCTCTAAAAATCGTGGACACTGTTGCGCCGCTCCGCACTATTTTACTGGTCGATGACCAGGATGACTGCCGTTTAACCACGAAGTGGTTTCTCGGCAATTTTGGTTATGCCGTGGACTCGGCGCGCGGCGCGGAGGAAGCATTGGCACTGTTCGATCCCAACGTGCACGACTTAATCGTAACGGACAATTCAATGCCCGGAATGACAGGCAAGGAGATGGCGCATATCATTAAGCTGCGCTCTCCCGGCACGCCCGTGCTTATGTACAGCGGGCAACTCCCCGCCGACCGCTCCTGCCTGGATGCCGTGCTCCTAAAACCGGCTCATCTGCTAACCCTCAAGGCAGCCGTCGATAAAATCCTCGTTTGAGCTAGCAGCCGCTCCATCCGTTGAATCACTTAGCGGGTCTAGGAAACTCCCTTACGAGAGAATCGGTCTTCCGCCCCGATACTCAAGGTTCTTCCATCTGTATAGCATCTCAATTGTGATAACCAATGTCTCAAACGTGAACTGTTTGTAACCGGGAGGGTGCTCGGGTTCGTGTTGAACTCGGCGCTGTCTTGGACGCGACAATCCGTTTGGAACCAGGTCCGGAAAATCAGTGAAGTTTGCTGACCCGGAAGATTTTCGGTGAAGGTTTTACAACAATCAGTAGGAACTCAGATCTTTAAAGGGGAGTCAGTCCAACTTCACTTTAAGCACGAAAGCTAAAAGAAAGGCCAAATGGTCCCCCAAGACTATCTCACATTGCGACTCAACCGGCTTCGGCTGCAGGAAGAGTGGGCGCATAAAGGCACCGGTCTTTCGCTGATCTTTCCGAGAGGAGGCACCGGCAATTACCTTTCGGGAACGATCACGCACCGGCTCGTCCCGGGGGACGTTTTGGTGGCGGATGCCGCTGTCGGAGGCCACCTCTGCCTGGCGGACAAGGGGGAACTGCTCTTCTGGTCCTTCTCGGTTTGTTTCGAACACCTGTTTCCACTTTTCGCGGGCCGCGAAATCAGTCTTTTACAAAACGTCACCGAGCGCTTTAAAGCCGCAAAGGTTTACCCTGGCTCGAGCGCCGTGGCGAAGGAATGCCATAAACTGCTCGCCGACGTTTCGCCTCAATTCAATATCGACCATCGCAGCCAGCTACTGCGAGCGGTGGCCGCCATTCTCACTCTGGAGTTCAAGCAAGCCCAGACACAGCGCACTGGCTTCGTGCGCATTGAGGACCACATGGTCCAGGTATTCGAGAAACTTTCGTCGGATGAATTGCTCACCTCCTCGGTTGACGAACTGGCCGGCAAGTTCGGTTGCAGCCGGCGCCATCTTAGCCGCCTCTTTCATCAACATTTCGGCTGCTCGGTTGCCTCCTTGCGAATGGAAATGCGGTTGTTGAAAGCCGTCTCTTTGTTGCGCGATCCGGACTCGAAAGTGATCAATGTCGCCGAACAATGCGGGTTCAACCACCTCGGCCTCTTCAATACTTGTTTCAAGCGGCGGTTCGGTACGAGCCCCGGTCAGTGGCGAAAAACGACCGCCGAACGAGAGGATACTCGGAATGCTCCGGCCCAAACGGAAGACGTTTG
>JADMIO010814539.1_pt1 | contig 34849 bp, 28 predicted proteins | sample 8958161 | NCBI WGS metagenome assembly JADMIO01 (sample SAMN16585339, study PRJNA669376) | soil metagenome | isolation source: Crop rotation soil | place: USA: Cullars Rotation, Alabama | collected 2011
ACAACTTGTCCACGTGGAATTCTAAGCTTAGGATCCCAATGTGCTGGAAAGCCGCCTCCACCGGCACCATCACCTCGCACGACGAAAAGACCGGCACCCTCGAGTGGGACGTCGAAGGAGCGAAGGTCATCCTCACCGTCACCCTCGTCGGAGACACGCTCGACGTGCAGACGCGGATGACCGCCCCGAGCACCGGCGCAGATCAAACCCGCTACAACAAATCCGCGCTCACCTTCACCCTGCCTTCCGACGAGCACTTCTTCGGCCTCGGCGAGCGCTACGCGACGATCGACCACCGCGGCTGGGAGATCTACAACTGGTCGGAGGAGGGAGCGCTGGGCAGCGGAGAGAACACGCCCGCCAGCGCGACCAACCCGTACCCGAACGGGCCGTCGATGACGTACTTCCCGGTGCCCTTCGTCGTCTCCACCCGCGGCTGGGCGCTGCACCTGAAGTCCGACGCGCGCAGCGAGTTCCACATGGGCGACGAGAAGCCCGACGCGTGGCGCATCGCGACCCACACCCAGGGCTTCGAATTTCGCGTCTACGCCAACGCCACCCCCGCCCAGGCGCTCGAGCGCTTCACCGCCGACACCGGACGCCCGATCGTCCCCGCGCCCTGGGTCTTCGGCCCGCGCCGCCGCATCTCGGTCAACGCCACCGTCGACGGCCAGCAGGAGTGGCAGAAGATGCGCGAGCTGAAGATGCCCATCACCGGCATCGACGACGCGGTGCACTTCCTCCCCGCGCGCAGCCAGGCGGGCATCGAGACTCAGCTGCAGCAGTGGACGGACACGCTCCACGACAACGGCTTCAAGGTGATGGCCTACAACAACCCCTTCGTCGCCGCGGAGAAGGAGAGCGCCGCCGCCGACTACGCCTACGGCCGCGACGCCGGGTACTTCGTGAAGGATCCGAAGGGCGACCCTGCGCTCGCGTTCTTGATCTCCGGCGCGCCGCTCAACGTCGCGATGATCGACTTCACCAACCCGGCGGCAGTCGATTGGTACAAGGGCCTGCTCCGCCGCACGCTCGCCCTCGGCTACGACGGCTGGATGCACGACTTCGGCGAGTACGTGCCGCGCACGGGGCGATTCTTCGACGGCCGAAGAGGGGAGCAGGTTCACAATCCGTATCCGATGCTGTCGGCGAAGGCCGCCCGCGAGGTGTTGCAGGAGGCGAAGCCCGACGATCACCTGTTCTTCGTCAGGGCAGGGTGGACCGGCTCCCAGAAGTACGTGCCCGCCGTCTGGGGCGGAGATCCCGAGGCGACGTTCGACGAGACGCAGGGCCTGCCCGCGATGCTCCGCGGCGGGCTCAACCTCGGGCTCACCGGCGTCCCCTACTGGGGCAGCGACGTCACCGGCTTCAAGTGCATCACCAACGATCCGCGCGACAAGGAAGTCTTCATCCGCTGGATCGAAGTCGGAGCCGTCAGCCCGATCATGATGGACCAGAACGCCTGCTCCAACCCGATCGAGCACCGCACCAAGTGGGCGCTGTTCAACGACGAGGAGACGATCGACGCCTGGCGCCAGATGGCGAAGCTCCACACCCGGCTGCAGCCGTACTTCCAGGTGCTCGCGCTCGAAGCGTCCAAGACCGGCATGCCGCTGATGCGCCACCCGGTGCTCACGCACCCTTCTGAAGCCGAAGCGCTGAAGGTCGACGACGCGTTTTTCCTCGGCCCCGCGCTCTACGCCGCCCCCGTCGTTCGCCGCGGCGTCACGATGCGCACCGTCTGGCTCCCGCCCGGCCGCTACGTCGACTTCGAGACCCTCGAGCCCTTCGAGGGAGGGAAGCAGGTCACGGTCCCCGCGCCGCTCTCGCGGCTGCCGCTGTTCCTAGCCGCCGGCCAGCTGCTGCCGCTGCTCGACGACTCGGTGCAGACCCTCGCTCCCGCGAAGGTGCCGGGCGTCGTCACCGCCGAGTCGGTGAAGGATGTGCTCGACGTCCGCGCCGCGCTCGCTCCCGGCCAGAGCGCGACCCTCACCCTGGCCGATGGAACGATCCTCACCGCCGCCCGCACTCCCGGCGCCGACGACGCGCTCAGCCCCGCCACCGATCTCAAGACCTGCGAGCGCTGTGTCGACAGCGCGCCCACCCGCCTTCGTGTCAATTCGCGCACTGAGGCAACTTTCAACGGCGTCCACTTCACCGTGTCGCAGCCCGGCCGCTTGATCCGCTGGGACGTGGCGCTGCTGAACTGACCGGCACACGGCTTGAAGTCGAGGCGGGCACCGCACGTGTCCGCCCACAGCCCGCCGCTCCGCATCGAGCTCACCCTCAAGAGCCTGCTGCTCACCGCCGCGGTGGTCGCCGGGTGCTGGACGCTCATTCGCCTCATCCCGATCGTCCTCGTCGTCGTGGTGGCGCTGATCTTCGCCGGCACCGTCGAGCCCGCCGTCGCCTGGCTCGAGCGCCACCGTCTGCGCCGGGGCTGGGCCGTCGCCCTCGTCTTCGGCGGCTCCCTGCTGATCTTCGCCGGGCTCTGCCTGCTCGTCGTCCCTCCCCTGGTCCAGCAGGTCGGAGGGTTTCTCGCCGACTGGCCGCGGATCCAGGGCGAGCTCGCCGGCTGGCTGGGAGAGTCGGGCACGTTCGGCTCGGCGGCCGAGGCGATCAAGAAGCTCGATCCCAAGAAGGCCTTCGACGGCGACTTCGGCAAGCTCGCCAGCATGGGCGGCGGAGCCGTCGAGTTCCTGGGCTACCTCGCCAGCAGCGTCGTCATCGCCCTCTACGTCGTCGCCGACCACGAGCGCGCCCGCGGCGCCGTCTACGCCGTCGTCCCCCGTCGGCACCACGTCCGGCTGGCGAGAATCCTCACCCGGCTCGGAGACATCGTCGGCCATTACATGCGCGGCCAGCTGATCACCTCCGCCGCCATCTTCGGCTTCACCTTCGCGCTGCTCACCATCCTCAAGGTCGAAGGAGCGATCGCCCTCGCCGCCTTCGCCGCGCTCACCGACGTCATCCCCTTCGTCGGCGGCCTGCTCGCCACCACCCCGGTCGTGCTCGCTTCGATGTCGAAGGGCACCATGACCGCGATCGTCGTCCTCGCTCTGATGCTCGCCTACCAGGAGTTCGAGAGCCGAATCCTCGTCCCGATGGTCTACGGAAAACGGCTGCGGCTCGCGCCGTCGGTCGTCATCGTCGCGCTGCTCGTCGGCGGAAAGCTCTACGGCATCCTCGGAGCGCTCCTCGCCCTGCCGATCGCCGCCGCGCTCCGCATGGTCGGCGAAGAGCTGCGGGTCGAATTGCCCGGCGACGCGAGCTCCCAGCGCCGGCGAAAAGAAGTCGAAGACGAGCGCGCGCAGGCCGAGTACGAACGGCAGGTGGGCGACGCTCCACCCGAGCAGGCCGCCGAGGTCGCCTCCGAAATCGCTGACCATCCGCCGAACGGATGAAGGCTTTACAAATGGGGCCCTTTTCCACCCCATTTATGGCCGTAAATCCCCGAAACCTTTGGGTGACTCTGGCAGGTTGACCGATGCCGCACCTTCGGCGCCCGTCCAGATAATCCCCGACGTGCAGCACAGCTCTCAGCGCCAGTCGGGCCAGGCCGCGGTCGAGTCCGCGCTGGTGATGCCGCTGATGGTCTTCATGTGCCTCGGCATCGTGCAGCTCACCATGCTCCAGCACGCGAAGCTGATGACCGAGTACGCCGCCTACCAGGCCGCGCGCGCCGGCATCGTCTGGGGCGGCAACAACGAGCGCATGCACGACGCGGCGATCGTCGCGCTGCTGCCGACGATGGGCCGCACCGACTCGGCCGGCAAGGTCGCCGAGACCTGGCTCAAGCACCAGCTCTACGACACCGCGCTCGCCCAGCTCAGCTGGGGCGTCGGCCCCGACTTGAAGTCGATCAACGCCTCCAACCTGATCGGCTTCATCCGCGTCGACACCGTCAACCCCGCCTACTTCACGCCCATCGACAACGTCTGGAAGCTGCGCGACGGCCTCAAGTGGACGGAGCTCGACTTCGACGGCCCCGACACCTACCCCGAGGTGCCGACGCTCGAGGCGAACATCGCCAAGTTCTTCAACCTGCCGCTGCCCGACAACCAGGAAGAGGTCTACCGGAAGTCGACCCTGCTGCAGATTCGCCTCCGCTACTGGTACGAGATGAAGGTCCCCTTCGCCAACTGGATCGTCTTCCTCTCCTGGTACGCGGGCAACGCCGACGTCGCGCTCTACGGCAGCATCGATCGCGCGAGCACCAAGAAGCAGAACATGCTCGGGCCCGACGGCAGCGTGAAGAGCGTCGGCGCGCAAGGGAAGGGCATCAAGCAGCAGAAGGGCTTCGACACCGTCTACAAGCCCGAGATGCTCGTGCTCTGGGGCCTGGCCACCGGCTCGATTCCCCTGATCAGCGGCATCGTCGGCAAGCGCTACTTCATGCCGCTCACCGCGACCTACTCGATGCGCATGCAGAGCAACTTCCAGCGCAAGTGGATCATGCACCTCAACCCCAGCTGGGGCCTTTAAGATGCTCACCCGTTCGATGCGCGAGGCGGCGAAGCGGCGCGAGGGCCAGGCGCTGGTCGTCGCCTGCCTGATGATTCTGATCCTCTCCATCGCCGTGCTGGCGACGATCAACGTCGGCCACACCATCACCGAGCGGGTCCGCCTGCAGAACACCGCCGACGCCGCCTCGTACTCGATGGCCGCGATGGAGGCCCGCGCCTTCAACTTCTACGCGTTCTCCAACCGCACCCACGTCTCGCACTACGTCGCGGCGATGGTCTGGCAGTCGATGCTCAGCTTCCTCTACTTCCTCGAGGCCTTCTTCGCCGACGCGCTCGGCGTGGTGCTGACCGCGAACCCCTGCGGCCAGCCTCAAGGCAAGTGGGCCCTCGTCTGTCCGGTGATCGAAGCCTTGCCCTACGTCGGGCAATTCCTTCAGGCCTTCTTCCAGGCCCTCAACGCGATCAAGACCGTGCTCCAGGGCATCGCCCAGGGAATCCAGACCACCCTCAAGTCGGTCAACCCCGACTACTGGATCGGCAAGCTCGTCATCCCCGGCCACCGCCTGCTCAACGAGGCGCTCACCGGCATCGCCCAGGCCACGCTGGCCGGCACGATGACCCACGTGCTCTCGACCAGCAACGACGTCGTCGAGGCGAACGATCCCAACGTCGACTCCAAGATCACCCGCCTGATGAGCGGAGCCTTGAGCGTCTGCATCCTCGACCGCGCCCACATGGAGGCCTCGGGCGTCAGCCTGTTCAAGCCGGGCAATCCGTTCACGCCGCTCGACCCCACCGCGATCAACGACGACGACCCGGTCGCCCGCGCCAAGCGCTCGATGGGGAAGATCAGCAACGCCACCCGCTTCGCCTGCGATCACGACAACGGCTTCGGCAGCGCCTGCGGCCCCGGCTGGGTCACCGACCGCCGCCCGGGAAATCTGATCCCGCTGCCCCAAAGCCTCGGCGTGCTGCGCGACATCATCAACGGCCTCGACTGGAAGTGGGGCCAGACGAAGATGCTCAGCCACAACTTCGCCGTCCAGCCGGGCGCCGACCGCAACTACATCCGCGACTGGAAGAGCGACTTGAAGAACAAGCCGTGGTCCGACCTCGCCCAGGGCGACAACATCGGCAGCGACGACATCTACCAGATCAAGATCGGCCCGGCCGGCATCGGCGTGCCCGGCTTCTCGGCGAAGAACCCGCTCTCCTGCGACAACGGCGACGACCCGAAGAAGTGCTGGGGCGACCCGCGCGTCGACAAGAACGACAAGAACAAGATGCCGTTTGCCAAGACGGTGAAGACCAGCATCTGGGCCCTCAACGACCAGGAGTTCCCCAGCACGCCCGGCGGCCTGCACTGGCGGCTGGTCACCGATCAGGGCGTGTCCGGCAGCAAGCCGTCGGATGCTCCCAACTTCAACGCCGGCGCTGTCTTCAACAACTACCGAAACCTCGGCCTCAACGTCTTCAAGAAGGACATCCTCAAGGTCGGCTTCGTCACCGTCCTCGACACCGAGGTCTACGTCGCCAACGTGCGGCCGATCTTCGACGGCAACCACCCCTGGGGCGGCATCGTGAAGTTCCCCCACTTCGAGCCCGGCAAGTTCGCCAAGCCCTGCGGAGAAGGCCTCGGCAGCTCGGGAACTCCGTCGATGCTCCAGGCCGCGCTGCGCGACGAAGAGTTCAACCAGCCCTCGACCTGGGTGGTGCTCAACAAGAAGCCGGAAGAGCTGCTCAACCCCAACACCGACACCACCGGGGCCGGCAACAACAAGCCCGCGCTGCTCAACGACAGCAAGGCCCTCACCTTCGCGTTCAAACAGCCGACCAAGCTCACCCTCGACAACAGCCGGAAGCAGTTCCTGCTCTTCAAGGGCCTGTCGGTGATCTCGCGCGGACAGACCTACTACCACCGGCCCGGGAACTGGGCCGAGCAGCCGAACTTCTTCAACCCCTACTGGAAGCCGCGCCTCGCCTCGGTCTGGCAGGGCCGCAAGAGCCTGCCGCTCGTCGACGACGTCACCAACTGGCTGCCCGGGCCGCTCAAGTCCCTGCCGCCGAAGATCCTCACCCACTGATGCGCGCGCGCGACCATCGAATGCGGGGCCAGGCGATCACCGAGTTCGCGCTCGTCGTCCCGCTGCTGATCGTGATCATCTTCTTCAGCCTGTATTTCACCGAGCTGGTGCGGGCGAAGCTCAAGCTCCAGGAGGCCAGCCGCTTCGCCGCCTGGGAGCTGACCAGCTACGCGCTCGACGACTACGGCAAGGGCGATCACGCCAACGCGTTCTCGATCGCCCAGAAGGCGACCATCGACGCCGAGCTCGACAAGTACAAGGACCTCGAGTCGATCGACGACCGCACGCCGGGCGGCTTCATCGTCGGCTACAGCAACGTCACCGCCACCATCAAGAACCTCGACCCCGAGCCCTTCGTCAGCCCGGTGCCGGGCATCAACGGCAACGCCTTCGTCAACGGGCTCACCGGGGCGCTCGGCAACACCGTCAGCGCCGCGCACGGCCTGCTCGGCTTCAACACCAAGGGGAAGATCGAGGTCGAGACGAAGATGTCGCTCGACAACCGGATCCTCCCCCGCCACTTCCTCGATGAAGGCGGCACCGGGTTCTTCAAGGCCGACGTCTGGGGCGGCCGCAACCTGCAGAACCTGACGCTCAAGAATCGCTTCACCCTGATCGCCAGCGGCTGGCAGCTGCCCGACGGCGCCGACGCCGAACAGCACCAGACCGGTGGAGGAGGGCCACGCGCCGGCGTGCACCGCGGCGGCAGCGGCAGCGGGCTCTACGAGCAGGTGAAGCGGATGCGGCTGTTCGGAGCGCCCAACAAGTTGATGAGCATCCCCGGCCTCTCGCAGGTCTTCTCGCTGATCGGCAGCTTCGTCCCGGATCCGCTGACCGCCGCCTACGTCGTCTCGCACAACTACTTCGCCGCCGGCGACAAGGGCGTCAAAGACCGCGGCTGCGATCAGGATCCCTCGCACGGCGCGCAGTGGGGCATGAACAACCTGCAGGACGAGAGCGGCAAGAGCGACGGGCCCGGCCTCGATTGGGATCGCCGCAAGTGCTACGACACTGCGCCGTTTCGCGACACGCCCAAGTACGGCGACTCGCTCTACCGGCAGATGTTCGAGGCCCGTGGCAGCTTCTTCATGGGCTGCAAGGTCGCCCAGGCCGACAACCCGTCGGAAGCCGGCCCGCCGCAGTACTCGAACAAGGACAAGCACAACAAGAAGTACAACTGCGAGGGGCCGTGAAGGCGCTGTGGCTCGCGTTGCTGCCGACGCTGGCGCTCGCCGAGCAGCCGCTGCCCGTCTACCCGGGCACGGTGCACACCCGCATCGGCAACGATCTGCTGATCAACGGCGAGTACTACCGCCTCGCGTACTTCGAGTCGGGCGACTCGCTGAAGAAGATCGCCGACTACTTCCGCAAGCAGTGGGGCGACGAGGGCTACCCGGTCACCGTCGACGGCAACTTCGTCGACGAGGGCGTCGTCTCTGCCTTCTACACGCGCGAGGGGCTGCAGCGATCGGTCGTGCTCAAGCTCCACGACGGCAAGACGCTGGGCTTCACCGTGCTCAAAGATCTCTGGGTGCGCGAGCCGCTCGCCCGCGCGGCGAAGCTGCCGAAGCTCGAGGGCGCGCTCGTGAGCCAGGAGATGGTGCTCCGCGAAGAGTCGGGCGGCACCCAGGCCCGCGCCGGGCTCTACGCGCTGCCGATGTCCGAGGTGCGCGAGCAGGCCAACAAGTCGTTCACCGGCAACGGCTACGCGCTGATCCGCGAGTCGCAGGTGAAGCTCGAGGGCAGGCCGCAGCGGGTGCTCGAGTTCGCCCGCGGCAAGGAGCAGGCGGTGCTCACGCTCTCCGAGGTCGGCCCGAACCTCGTCGCCGCCCAGCAGACCTGGGTGGGCTCCGATCGGCCGGATGCGGTGCCCAACGACGAGGCGCTGAAGGCCGCGCGCAGCGAGCACGAACGCAAGAAGGCAGAGCGCAAGTGATCCTCGCGCTCCTGCTGGCCGCCGCTCCGATCGGCGCGCAGTCGATCAACTCTCCGGGAGGTCGGGCGCTCTTCGAGCCGCTCAAGGGCGCGCTCGCCGGCGCGAAGGTCGGCCAGTGGGCCACCTTCAAGATCGACGGGGGAGGGGACCGCGTTCAGTACTGGCGACTGGCGGTGGTGGGCGAGGAGACCGACAAGAAGGGCCGGCCCGCCTTCTGGCTCGAGCTCGAGCTCGGCCAACACCCGGCGATGAAGGCGCCCCTGCTGCAGCTGCGGATGTTGATCGCCCGCGACGTGGGAATGACCAAGGACGGCGTCACCCGCCTCTTCGTGGCCGTCGGTGCGGATCGCCCCAATGAGGTCACCGACGACGCGATGGAGAGGCTGGTGACCCCCGAGCCGGTGAAGGTCGCCGCTCCGGCCAACAACGATCTCGGCGGGTTGAGCCCCTTCACCGGCCAGCCCACCCGGCTGGTCACCCTCGCCGGCACCGTCACCGCCACCCCCGTCGAGCTGCGCCTGCGCAGCTCCGTCGTCAAGCGCGTCTGGGTCAGCGAGGCGATCCCCCTGCTCCACGTCGCCAAATTGGAGATCCCCGGCATCTCCCACACCATCGAGGTGAGAGATTTCGGCATCGACGCTCGGCCGCAGATGGTGCTTCCGGCCGCGGGTACGCCTAAAATCAAAGTCGAGAAGTACGAGGACGTCGCCATCGACGGCCCGCCGGAACCTTAAGGTAGAAGGAGAGCGCATGAAGAAGACCCTCAAGAATCGGCTTCGGCGCGGGCAAGCGATGGTCGAGTACTCGATGCTCAACTGGGTGCTGGTCGTCGCCCTGGTCCTCGCCTGCGAGGTCCACATGATCCCCGGCGCCAAGGGCCAGCAGGGCGACGGCACCCAGTCGCGCAACCTGATCGAGCTGTTCCTCGAGGCGTACCAGACCTACTACGACTCGTATTACTTCGTGCTGAATCTGCCGTTCCCCTGACAGTTGGCCGGCCCGGCTCCCCGCGCGGGCAGCCCCGACTCCTCTCTCGGGCTGCGCGCCTTCCACGCCCTCGTCTTCTGCGGCTTCGGAGCGGCGACCGTCGCCGGGATGCTTCCCGAGCTGCAGCAGCTGTCGGAAGGCCTCTTTCACCGCTGGCACTTCGGCACTCCTCCTTCTCCGATTGGAGCGACCGCCGCGCTGGGGGCGATCGCGCTCTGCCTGGCCCTCGTCTTCTTCCTCGCCCGCGGCCGCTCGGCCCCGCTGTGGATGTCGATGGCGATGCTGGTCTGCTTCTGCGCCGGGCTGTTCGGGCAGACATACGAGTTCTCCGCCCGCAGCGCGCCGGGGGCCAACCTGGCGATGCTCGAGGTCGGCAAGGCGCTGCAGGAGAAGATGAGGGTGCAGCTGCAGGACTACCAGCGGGTGAGCGGCAAAGAGGCCGATTGGCAGGCCGCGCTGGCCGAGGTCTCTGCCGGCAAGCCCTCGCCCTACCGGTCACGCTTCTTTGGCGCCGTCCCCTGGCGGCTCGAGACCCTCGCCCACGAGGGCGATTTTCCTCAAGCAGCACCGCCGGGAAGCTTCTTCGTCTGGGTCCCGAAGGACGAGAGCCGCTTCACGCTCACCATGGCCGGGCTCGACCCGAAGCACCAGGTCGTCCGATTGCGCGATGATCGCGGGGACGTCTTCGAGCTTCGAGGTACGTTCACGCCCGACACAAGCAAGTGACTCTGTTCAAGAACACCTTTTGACACCCGTCTTCGGCGACAAGTACCATTCCGCCGCCGTTTCACTCATCACAACCCCATAGTTCCGTTCGGAGAATCACCCCAATGCTCAAGGGCAAGACTCCTCTCATCGTGGCGTTGGTGCTGGGCCTCATCGCCGGCATCGTTGCTTACTCCGCGATCAAGAAGAAGGAGATGGACGTGCGCCGCGGTTGGAACCTCGTTCCGGTCGTCGTCGCCGCGGTCGACATCTCCGAGGGGACGGTCGTCACCTTCGACATGATCTCCCAGCGGTCGGTGCCCGAGCAGTTCGTCACCAGCTCGGTGGTGAAGCCCGACTCCGCCAGCTACGTCGTGAACCAGAAGGTGCTCGTCCCGGTGCAGGCCGGCGACCCGCTGCTCTGGAGCCAGTTCGAGACCACCAAGGCCGCCGAGCGCCTGTCGACCAAGGTGCAGAAGAAGGCCCGCGCGATCACCATCGACGCCGGCAAGACGACCGCCGTCGGCGGCTGGGTTCGCCCGAACGACCACGTCGACATCATCGGCACCTTCAAGGATCCGCAGACCAACGAGAACGTCGCCGTCACCCTGCTGCAGAACGTGATCGTGCTCGCCACCGGCAAGATCACCGGCACCACCAACGTCAACCTTATCCCCGAGGCGCAGCGCGAGTACGCCAACGTCTCGCTCCTCGTCATCCCGGAAGAGGCCGAAATCCTCGTCCTCGCCCAGGAGCTCGGCGCGCTCACGATGTCGCTGCGAAACGAAGACGACGTCGACGTGATCGAAGAGCGCGGCCGCGCCACCATCAACACCCTCCTGTCGGGCGAGCGCACCCGCGTCCTCCAGCAGAAGCGCTTCAACACCATCCAGGTCATCCGCGGCGCCGGCGCCACGGACGCCAAGGGCGGCGCGGCTCCGGCCCAGTAGTCGGCCGGAATCCACGCCAACCCCTTTGACCCCAGAGAAAGGAGCGACCTCCTAAATGCTCGCAGGAATCGTTCTCCTCCTCGTCACCGGCTCGGTCTTCTTCTTCAGCCTCGTCATCTTCGGGGTGCTGGCGAAGGCCTACGAGCAGTACCAGGAGCGGTACGTCGTCAAGTCGATGAACGACTTGAGCGACATGTTCTTGTTCATCGATCCGCGGCAGATGCTGATCCTGAACATCGCGTCGATGTGCTTGCTCGGGTTGTTCAGCTACGTCGTCATCAACCCGCTCGTCGCCGTCGGCGCCACCATCTTCGGGTTCTTCCTCCCGATGATCATGGTGAAGCACTACCGGAAGCGGCGGATCAAGAAGTTCAACGTCCAGCTCGTCGACGCGCTCCAGGCGATGGCCAACGCCTTCAAGGCCGGCCTCACCTTCCAGCAGGCGATCGAGCACGTCAGCAAAGAGGCGATGGCCCCGCTGGCCCAGGAGTTCGGGCTCTTCGTCAAGGAGGCCAAGCTCGGCGTCCCCCTCGAGGAGGCGCTGATCAACATGGCCAAGCGCGTCGGCTCGGACGATCTCGAGCTGGTCGTCACCGCCACCAACATCTCCCGCCAGCTCGGCGGCAACATGGCCGAGATGTTCGAGACCCTGTCGACCACCATCCGCGAGCGCTTCCGCCTCGAGGGCAAGATCGACGCGCTCACCTCGCAGGGCAAGCTGCAGGGCTGGGTCGTCGGCTCGATGCCGCTGATCCTCGGCATGGTGCTCAACTACATGCGGCCCGACCTGATGCAGCCGATGCTCGATCACATCTTCGGCTACGTCCTCGTCGGCGCGATCGCGGTGATGGAAATCCTCGGGATGCTGATCATCCGCCGAATCGTCAACATCGACATCTGAAGTTCACGGAGCCGACACGATGCATGAAGCGTTGACGACAGCAGCAATGGCCGGCCCCCTCGGGCTGCTCCAGGCCGGAGGCATGCAGGAAGCGTTGACGATGGTGCTGATGGGCGGCTCGGCCGTCTTCGGCGCCGGCGCGGTGGCGTTCCTCGTCATCGGCCTGTGGTCCAACGTCTTCGAGCGGTTCGTCGTCGAGGTGAAGGAAGAGTCGGCCGGCGGCATGGCCGGCGTCGGCTCGGTCGTGGTCCGCAAGCTGGGCGTCGCCAACCGCAAGTTCATGTGGCCGGGCTACGAGGCGAAGATGCGCCGCCGGCTGATCAAGAGCGGCGACCCCAAGGGCTACAAGCCGGAAGACATGATGGCCCTGCAGGAGATCGGCTTCGTCGTCGGCCTGCTCTTCGGCCTGATCCTCTGCAACGCGATCGGCTGGAACCTGGCCGGCTCGATCCTCGTCGCCTTCATCGGGATGTTCTACCCGATGATCTGGATCAACGATCAGGTCAAGGCCCGCCACCTGGCGATCAGCCGCGCGCTGCCGTTCAACCTCGACCTGCTCACCCTCTCGGTCGAGGCCGGCCTCGACTTCACCGGCGCGCTGGCCAAGGTCGTCGAGAAGGGCAAGGGCGGTCCGCTGCGCGAAGAGCTGCAGATGGTGCTCAAGCAGCTGAAGATGGGCAAGACCCGCGAAGAGGCGCTCAAGGACATGATCGCCCGCGTCGACCTCGCCTCGCTGACCCAGTTCGTCACCGCGCTGATCCAGGCGGACAAGATGGGCACCAGCCTCGGCAAGATCCTCCGCATCCAGTCGACCCAGCTGCGCATCGACCGCACCCAGCGCGCCGAGAAGCTCGCCGGCGAGGCTCCGGTGAAGATGCTCTTCCCGCTCATCGCCTGCATCTTCCCCACCGTGTTCATGGTGCTCTTCGGGCCGATCGTCTTCGCGTTCATGTTCGGCAACGTCGGCGGCTGATGCCGTTTCAGCTGCGCATCACCCGCGGCAATGGCGAAGGCCAGCAGTTCGTCGTCGTCCAGAGCGTGGTGCGAATCGGGCGCGACGACGACAACGACGTCGTGCTGTCGGACGTCGGCGTCTCGCGCCAGCACACCCGCATCTTCGAGAAGCAGGGCCGCTACTTCGCGGAGGATCTCGGCAGCGCCAACGGCACCCTGGTGAACGGGGCGTCGGTGTCGGCGCCGCGCGAGCTCAAGTCGGGCGACGCGCTGGGCATCGGCGCCGCCCTGCTGTCGTTCGTCGAGCTCGACGAGCCGCAGCGGAACAAGGTGATGCCCTCGGTGCCCGTCTCGCGGGCCGACACCGGCGAGCACCCGCTGCCCGGCCGGCCGGGGATGCTGCCGCCCCCGCCGGTGCAGAAGATCGGCGACGACGACATCGTCACCGCCTCGGGCGAGCACGACCCCTCGAAGGACAAGAGGTCGCTCTACGACGCCTCCGACGCGGAGATCACCGCGCCGGTCGGCAAGCCCTTGAGCTTCGGCGACGACAGCACCGTGCCCGTCGCCACCCCGCTGAAGATGTCGCCCGACAGCGGGCTCTCGGTGGCCACCCAGCCGGTGCCGGATCCACGCAAGGCGGCCGCGACCACCCAGCCCTTCCCCGAGATGAAGAGCGGCCCGTCGCTGGTGCCGGCCTCGACGCTCAAGCGCGCCTTCGACGTCTCCGAGCAGAAGACCTCGCTCGCCGTGCCGCAGATGCCCGAGGAGAAGCCGGGCCCACCGGTGGCGATGGGTGATTCGGGGCCGCAGCCGTCGATCAACCGGCTGCTGCGCGACGCCGCGCCGGTCGAGCCGGGCAGCGACTCGCTGGCGCCCCTCGAGCTTTCCAAGAGCGAGCTGCAGGCCCTCAACGAGGCGACCCGGGCCGACGCTCCGGCCCTGCCGCCGGTGGACGAGTCGACCGCGCTGGGCAAGGCGCTGCCCAAGAGCGCGATCCCGAACCCGCGGGTCACCTCGGCGCTCCCGGCCCGCGAGTCGGCGGCCGAGCGCGCGCGCAGGCGGCGGCAGGCGGGCGAGTCGCTCGGCGCCCAGGCGCTCTACGTGTGGAATGGCTGGGCGCTGAAGACCCGGGCGGCGATCGCCGCGGGCAGCGGGCTGTCGTTGAGCCTGGTGATCATCGCGCTGATCCGCTTCTTCAGCCCCGAGCCGGGCCCCGAGCTGCCGCCCGAGCCCGACCGGCTCACCGTCACCCGCGAGCGGGTGCACTACTTCTTCGGCTACGGCGAGGGCGTCGAGTACCTCCACGTCGACAGCAAGGAGTTCGTCTTCGACTTCGTCACTCCCACCGAGGCGGCGGTGCTGCTCCACTACCAGGCGCAGGAGATCGATCGCGACGAGGTGTCGATCGCCGTCAACGGCGCCGAAATCGGCTTCGTGCCGCCCGACATCGGCGTGCCCGATCGCGAGCTCGAGGCGCTGGTGCCGCAGCGGGTGCTCAAGCGCGGCGAGCGCAACTCGATCGTCTTCGACAACGTGCGCAACCCGCCGGGGAAGGAACGTTGGCGGGTGGGGGAGATCTGGCTCGAGGTGCTGCCGGTGCCGCCGGCCACCGCCGCCGAGGCGATTCGGCGCGCCCGTGAGCTCGGGCGCCAGGCCGGCCAGCTCTACGCCCAGCGCGAGGTCGGCCAGGAGAACGTCTTTCGCAGCTGGCGCGCTTACCGGCTGGCCTGGCAGGTGCTGCTCGCGGTGCCCGAGGAGCAGCGGACCTCGCTCTTCGAGCAGATGCGGCGCAAGAGCGACGAGCTGGCCCAGGAGCTCGACCGCCAGTGCGGCGCGCTGATGCTCGAGGCGAAGAAGCAGATGGAGCTGAAGAACCCCGACCGCGCGAAGGAGATCCTCGAGTCGGTGGCCGGCGTCTTCCCCAACAACGAGCATCGCTGCCACGCCCTGGCGATGGATCGGATCGCCGAGTACCAGCTGTAAGGAGCCTTCTTCGATGGCGCCTCCTCCCAACCGCCCGCCGGTTCGCCGGCCTCCCGCCGCTCCGAGGCCGCCTGCGCGCTCGGACACCGAGCCTTCCCAGCCGGCGATCGATCCGCAAGAGCTGTCGACCAGCACCCGCCGCCGCGTCGCGCGCCGGCCGAAAGAAGAACCGAAGAAGAAGAGCAAGCTCCCGTTGGTGCTGGTGCTGCTGCTGCTCGGGGGCGTCGGGGCGGCGGGCTATTGGAAGATGACCCAGAAGCCGCCGCCTCCTCCGACCATCGACCCGTCGATCGAGCAGCGCAAGCAGCTGCAGGCGCTGTTTCAGGAAGGGAAGAACCTGGTGCGCCAAGGCAAGTGGGTCGAGGCGAAGGCGAAGTTCCAGGCGGTGATCGACGCCGAGGCCGACTTCGGCGACGGCGCGGTGAAGACCTACCTGGCCGCCGCCGAGAAGGAGATCCCCAACCAGCAGTTCTTCGACGCCGCGGCGGCCGCCCTCGACAAGGGCGAGCTGGGCAACGCCCACCGCGCGCTGCAGAAGGTCTCCGCCGACACCCAGCAGCTGCAGCGGCGGGAGGATCTGCAGAACAAGCTCGAGGCGGCCTTCAAGCAGAAGCTGGTCGAGGCGCAGGGGCTGGCCCGCGGCGATTCGGCGTCGATGAAGAAGCTCAAGGCGCTCGCCGAGGATCTGCTGGTGGTGAAGCCCGAAGATCGCGACGCGCTCGAGTACAAGGCGACCGCCGATCGCGCGCTGCGCGGGACCAAGGTCGTCGAGGCGCCGATCGCCAAGGACGACCCGGGCCTCGAGGTGCGGCAGCGCTACGTCAACGGCGACGCCAGCGGAGCGTTCGCCGCCGCCCAGGCCTGCGCCGGCGAGTCGAACACCTGCAAGGATCTGCAGGACAAGATGTCCGACCTCAACGCGCTGCTGAAAAAGCTGGAGACGATGCAGATCGGCGAGCTGGAGAACGCGCAGCGCCTCGAGCGGGCGATCTCCGGCGGGAAGCCCACGCCGCAGGGCCGGCCGATCGGCACGCGGATCGCCGCCTGGTATTACCCGAAGGCCTCGGCGGCGAAGGTCCAGGGCAACTGGGTGCTGGCGATGCAGAACGCGCTCAAGGTGATCGACGCCGACCCGGCCCACACCGGAGGGCAGGCGATCGTCAACGAGGGCCGCGAGCGTGCGCGCGAGCTCTACCTGCGCTGCTACCAGCAGAAGATCCCCGCGCCGGAAGAGGCGACGCCGCTGTGCAACGAGGTGGTGCAGATGTTGCCGCCGGGCGATCCTCAACGGGTGAAGGCCGAGGGCGTTCTCGAATCGATGAAGACCCGCTGAAAGGTGGGCGGAACTCCCCCCTTGGCGGCAGATGACCAACGCTGTCACAATCAGTCAGTTGGACGACCGATAAGGGCTCTTAAACACCCATGCCCCCTCCACCGAACGGAAGCTCACCTGCCCGGCGCCGACCGACCGGGGTCGCCACCCCCGCCGCGAGCGCACCCAACCGCGCGAGAAGGCCCAGCTCTGCCTCGCGCCCGGCTGCGGCGCCGGCGGCGGGCCAGAAGCTGATCTGCACCGCCGGCCCGAACGCCGGCACCGAGTACCCGCTGGACGGCGACGAGGTGGTGATCGGCCGCTCGGCCGAGAACGCGATCGCGATTCCCGACACCTCTGTTTCGCGCAAGCACGTGCTGCTGCGCCGCACCGGCAACGGCTGGGCCGCCTCGGACATGGGCAGCGGCAACGGCACGATGGTCAACAACGCGTCGATCGCGGAAGAGACCGTGCTCAACAACGGCGACGTGATCGCGATGGGCGACACCGAGCTGCAGTACGTCGACGAGGGGGCGACGGCCGAGTCGTCGCGTCCCGCTCCGGCGCGGCGCGGGGGCACCGGCGTCAACGCGGCGGTCGGCGGCAGCGGCGCCCGGCGCCCGGTGGTGCGCAGCTCGCGCGCGAGGAACCAGGAAGACCCCGAGGCGAAGGCGAAAAAGAAGAAGAAGATGATTCAGATCGGCGCGGTGGCGGTGGTGCTGCTCGCCGGCTTCGTCGGGTTCAAGATCATCCAGGCCAAGCGCGACGCGTCGCTGATGCAGCAGCAGGCGGCGCAGGCCCGCACGATGGACGAGGCGCGGATCGCCGCCCAGAAGGGCAAGAACCTGATCCGCGAGGGCAAGTGGGCCGAGGCCAAAGCGGTCTTCGAGTCGCTGCTGGAGACCAACCCCGGGTTCGGCGGCGGCACGATTCAGCAGTACCTCGACCGCACCAAGGAAGAGCTGCCCAACGAGGAGCACCTCAACAAGGCGGCGCAGTTCATCACCAAGGGCCAGCTGGGCGACGCGGCGAAGGAGCTGGCGGCGGTCTCGCCCGGCACGCTGCAGACCGAGCGGCGCGAGAAGGTGCGCACCGATCTCGACGCGAAGGTCGACGCCAAGCTGCGCGAGGCGCGCGACCTGATGCCGAGCAGCAGCGACCTGAAGAAGATGGAAGAGCTGCTGGCGATCGCCAACGACATCCTCGCCGCCAAGGGCGAGGAGCAGCGCGACGCGCAGGAGTTCAAGGAGCTGGCGACCAAGGCCATCGACCGGATCAAGAACCCCTACGTGCCGCCGCCCGCGCCGAAGACCCCGTGGGTGCCGGTGCAGCAGCTGTTCCAGAACGGCGATCAGTCGGGCGCGCTGGCGACGGCCAACGCCTGCGCCAGCGGCTTCCCGCGGTGCAAGACGCTGATGCAGCAGATTCAGGAGTTCGCCGACAAGAACAAGAAGCTCGAGAGCCTCGGGCCGGTCGAGCTGCTGGGGTTGCTCGATCTGGACAAGAAGATCACTGGCGGGCCGGCGAGCGCGCTGAGCAAGCCGATCGCGATCCGCGTCGTCGCCGCGTACTACCAGAAGGCATCGAACGCGAAGGCCAAGGGCGACTGGGGCCAGGCGATCGAATACGCGCGCAAGGTGCTGGCGGCGGATCCCGGCCACCCCGGCGCGCAGGCCATCGTCAGCGAGGCGCGCGGCCAGGCGAAGGACGTCTACCTGCGCGGGTACCAGATGAAGGACGGCGACCCCGACCAGGCGGCGACGTTCTTCAAGCAGGTGCTGCAGATGACGCCGAATGACGACGAGCTGCACATCAAGGCGAAGAAACAGCTCGATACGTTGAAGCAGTGAAGCAGGGAGATCTGTTCGGCGGGCCGGCTCCCGAGGTACCCGCGGAGCCGAAGCCTGCGGCGGCTCTGCCGAAGCCGGTTGGGATCGAGCGGACGCCCGAAGCGCCGAAGTCGAAGCCGGTGGCGCCTGCGCCCGCTCAGGCGGAGCGCAGGCCCGAAGGGCCGAAGTCGAAGCCGGCCGAGCTTGCTCCGGTTCAGGCCGAGCGCAGGCCCGAGGTTTTGGAGCCCCAGGAGCCGGCATGGGTGCGCTCCGCTCCTCCCGATGAGCCGCCCTCGCTCGAGCGGCCGGATCCGATCGAGCCTCCATGGGCGCGCGCGTCGCCGATCGAAGAGCATGCCCGCCCGGCCCCTGCGCCGCCGGCGGCCGAGCCCGAGCCGGTCCCGGCGTGGCGCCGCGCTCCGGCGAAGCGGCAGGAGCCGAAGGTCCTCAGCGTCGCCGAGCTCACCCGATCGATCAAAGAGACGATCGAGCCGGCGTTCTTCCGGGTGCTGGTGCGTGGAGAGATCACCGGCTACCGCGGGCCGAACGTGCGCGGGCACCTGTACTTCGCGCTCAAGGATGACGCGGCCTCGATCGACGTGAAGGTCTGGCAGAGCACGGCCCAGCGGCTGCGCTTCGCGATCAAGGACGGCCTCGAGGTGATCATCGAGGGCAGCATCGATCTCTACGAGGCGTCGGGCCGGTACTCGCTGATCGTCCAGCGGATCGAGCCCAGCGGCGTCGGGGCGCTGGCACTGGCCTTCGAGCAGCTGAAAGCGAAGCTCTTGGCCGAGGGACTGTTCGGGCCGGCGCGCAAGAAGCCGAAGCGGCCGCTTCCCGCGCTGCCGCGGAGGATCGGAGTGGTCACCAGCGTCACGGGCGCGGCGCTGCGTGACTTCCTCAAGGTGCTGCACCGGAGGCATCCGAACCTGTCGGTGCTGGTCGCCGACACGCGGGTGCAGGGGGCGGATGCCGCTCCGGAGATCGCGCATGCAATCCGGCGCATGGGCAAGCAGGCGGTGGACGTAGTGGTGGTCACCCGCGGCGGCGGCTCGATCGAAGATCTGTGGGCCTTCAACGAAGAGAGCGTCGCGCGGGCGATCTTCGCCTGCCCGATTCCGGTCGTTTCGGCGATCGGCCACGAGGTCGACGTCACGCTCGCGGACTTCGTCGCCGATCACCGAGCGCCGACGCCGAGCGCGGCTGCGGAAGCGATCGCTCCGGTGCTCGCCGATCTGCAGCTGCACCTGGCCAATCAACGTGCCCGCCTTCGCAAGGCGGTCGAGCGGCAGCTGATCGACAAGCACCGCGAGCTGGGGCACCTCGAAGCCAACCTTCCGGATCCGCGCCGCGAGCTGTCGCAGCGGAAGCTGCAGCTGTCGGAGCTGGCAGAGGAGATGCGGGCCGCGCTCGAACGGCAGACCCGTGGACAACGCGACGAGCTGCGGGCCCTGAACGCGCAGCTGCAGCGGCTGAGGCCGCAGGCGCAGCTCCAGGCGACGCGCCGCGCGCTGCAGCAGCTGGCGGCGCGGCTTCAATCGGCGGCGCACCTCACCTTCCGCCGTCAGCGAAACGACCTGGCCGGCTGGCGCGAGCGGTTGCAGCACGCTTCTCCGAAGCCGGCTGCGCACTCGGCGCGGGGGAACCTCAAAACAGTGCGCGGGCGCCTCCCGATGCTGGTTCGCTCGGCGATCGCCCGCGAGAAGGTGGCCTTGCAGTCGCTGAACCGCCGGTTGAACGCGCTCGATCCTGAGCAGGTGCTCAAGCGCGGCTATGCGATCGCGCTGACTCCGGGGGGCCATGCCGTTCGTTCGGCGGACGAGGTGAAGCCCGGCGAGCAGCTGAAGATCCGCCTCGGCTCCGGCGAGCTCGACGTGGGCGTGACCGCTACCCGTCCGAAGAAGTAGCGGATGATCGCGCTGGCGAGGTTCGGATCGAAAGGCATGCCTTTCCCGGCTATACAACCGCCCCGTGACGGCTGCGAAACCAGACAAGGGTGGCTACGGCGAGGTGGTGGCGCGCCTGCAGGAGATCGTCGAGTCGCTCGAGGGCGGCCAGCTCTCGCTCGAGGCCTCGCTGGAGAAGTTCGCCGAGGGCGTTCAGCTGGTGAAGCGCGGCGAGAAGCTGCTCGCCGAGGCCGAGAAGCGCGTCGAGCAGCTGTTGTCCGACGACGGCCGCACCGCTCCGCTGACTCCGGGAGAGCAGGCGCCGTCGCCGGCGACCCAGGCGCAGCGGCCCGCGGTTCAGCGCCGGGGAAATCCCGCCGACGACGAAGACGTTCCGTTCTAGCCATGGCCTTCGATTTCGACGGGTGGCTGAAGAGCCAGCAGGCGAGGGTGGAGGCGTTGCTCGCCGGGCGGATGGACCTGATCGCCCGCCGCACGCCGGCGAAGCTGGCCGAGGCGATGCGCTACTCGCTGCTCGCCGGCGGCAAGCGCCTGCGCCCGGTGCTGGTGCTCGCTTTTGCCGACGCGACGGCCCGTGCGAGCAACGGCGGTGGCGCGGCCGCAGAGGACGCGGCCTGTGCGGTGGAGATGATCCACACCTACTCGCTGATCCACGACGATCTTCCCGCGATGGACGACGACGATCTGCGGCGCGGCCGGCCGACGAACCACAAGGTCTACGGCGAGGCGATGGCGATCCTCGCGGGCGACGCGCTGCTCACCGACGCGCTGGCGACCGTCGGCACCGGCGCCGAACCGCATCGCGCGCGCCTGGTCTGCGAGCTCGCGCTGGCCGCGGGCGCCGGCGGAATGGTCGGCGGCCAGGTGTTGGATATCGCCGAAGACCGGCCGGCCGAGCTCGACTACCTGGTGAAGCTGCATCGGATGAAGACGGGCGCACTGCTGAAGGCCTCGTGCCGCATGGGAGCGATCGCCGGCGGTGGCGGCGTCGCCGAGCTTCACGCGGCCGAGGTTTATGGGGAGGCGATCGGCCTCGCCTTCCAGATCGCCGACGACGTCCTCGACGTCACCTCGACCCCCGAGCAGATGGGCAAGCCGACGAAGGCCGATGCCGATGCCGGTCGTCACACCTTCCCGGCGGTGGTCGGCCTCGAGCGCAGCAAGCAGCTGGCGCGAGAACACGCCGAGGCCGCGGTCGGCGCCGTGCAGTTGCTCGAACCGCAGGCGGGCCCGCTCGCCGCGCTCGCCCGCTACACGGTGGAGCGGACGCATTGAGCGCTGGCCTTCTCGGCCGCGTGGACTCTCCGTCGGCCGTCCGCGCGCTCGATGAAGCGCAGCTCCCGCAGCTGTGCGCCGAGCTTCGCGACGAGCTGATCGCGATCTGCGCGCAGGTCGGCGGCCACCTAGGCGCGTCGCTCGGAGCCGTCGAGCTGATCGTGGCGCTCCACCGCGTCTTCAAATCGCCGGTCGATCGCCTGGTCTTCGACGTCGGGCACCAGGCCTACGCCCACAAGCTGCTCACCGGGCGCGCGCCGCGGATGCGGACGTTGCGGCAGGCGGAGGGTGTCGCTCCCTTTCTCGATCCTCTCGAGAGCGAGCACGACGCGTTCGGTGCCGGCCACGCCTGCACGGCGATCTCCGTCGGCCTGGGGATCCTCGCCGCCAAGAAGCACGCCCACGAGCCGGGCCAGGTGGTCGCGGTCGTCGGCGACGGAGCGCTGACCGGCGGGCTCTCCTTCGAGGGGCTCAACAACGCCGGCTTTTCGTCGCTGCCCCTGAAGATCGTCCTCAACGACAACGGGATGAGCATCTCGCACAACGTCGGCGCGGTGCCTCGGATGTTGACCGAGCACTCGCGCGCGTTCTTCGAGTCGCTCGGCTTCACGTGGCTGGGAACCGTCGACGGCCACGCGCTGTCCGAGCTGCTCGAGGCCACGCGGCGGCTGGCGAAGTCCCCGCGGCCCGCCGTGCTGCACGTGCGCACGCAGAAGGGCAGGGGGTTCGCTCCCGCCGAGGACGACGGGCGCACCCGCGGCCACGCGATGGGGCCGTACGAACTGCGCGACGGGAAGCTGGTGCGTTCGCGCGCCGGCCAGGCGACGTTCAGCGACGCGTTCGTCGGAGCGCTCCAGCGCGCGATGGAGAGAGACCCGCGCGTGGTCGCGGTGACCCCCGCGATGCTCGAGGGCAGCGCGATGGTCGGATTGAAGGCGCGCTTTCCCGAGCGGGTGTTCGATGTGGGGATCGCCGAGCAGCATGCGGTGGCGTTCTCGGCGGGCCTCGCGCATGCCGGCGCCCGGCCAGTGTGCTGCATCTATTCGACGTTTCTGCAGCGCGCGTACGATCAGATCGTCCACGACGTCGCGCTCCCCGGCCTGCCGGTGATCTTCGGGATCGACCGGGCCGGCGTCGTCGGCGCCGATGGGGCGACGCACCAGGGCGCGTACGACGTGGCGTTCCTGCGGAATCTGCCGGGGATGACGGTCGCCGCGCCGGTGTGGGGTGAGGATTTCGACGGGTTGTTGACCGAGGCGCTCGCGGCGAAGGGGCCGTTCGCGATTCGCTTTCCACGCGGGACCCTGCCTGCGCCCGGAGGCTCCGAGGGAACGCGCTCACGCTGGCTCAAGCGGAGCAGCAAACCGGCGCTGACGTTCCTCACCCTGGGGCCGCTCGGGCTCGCCGCGATGGAGGCGGCGAGAGATCGTTCCGACTGGGCGGTGCTCGATGCGCGGTTCGCTGCTCCGCTCGACGAGGGCGCGATCCTCGAGGCCGCGCGTGGAGCGATCGTCACCGTCGAAGATGCGACGATTCACGGTGGGTTCGGCAGCGCCGTGCTCGAGCTGCTCGCCGCGAAGAAGATCGCGACGCGTGTCGCTCTCCTGGGGATGCCGGGAGATCGTTTCGTTCGGCATGGAGAGGCGCGAACCCAGCGCGCCCAGCTGGGGCTCGATGCGGCGGGGTTGCGGCGCGCCGCGGAGGAGCTGCTGCGATGAACGCTGCGTTCGATGGGTCCCGCCAGGCCGCTCGATTTGCGTGGAAGACCCCGACTTCGCTCGGTCTGAACGGAGCCGCTTCGGGAATTCCGATCAACCCTCTCGGTCTGAGCGGAGGCTTTCCGGGGAATTCCCATCAATCCTCGGGGCCCCGGAATCTCAGCCGATGAAGAAGGAGCGCGTCGACGTGCTGCTCGTCGAACGCGGCCTCGCCGAGACGCGCACCAGGGCGCAGGCCCTGATCCTCGCCGGGCAGGTCGTCGCCGGCGATCAACGCGTCGACAAGCCGGGCCAGCGCATCTCCATCGAGCTCGAGCTGCGGCTCAAGGGCGAGGTCCTCCCGTACGTCTCGCGCGGTGGCCTCAAGCTCAAGGGCGCGATCGATCGCTTCGGGCTGAAGGTGGCCGGCTTCGTCTGCGCCGACATCGGCGCCAGCACCGGCGGCTTCACCGACTGTCTGCTCCAGGAGGGCGCGGTCCGCGTCCACGCCATCGACGTCGGCCGCGCGCAGCTTCACGAGAAGCTCCGCCAGGATTCCCGCGTGATCAGCCGCGAAGGCGTCAACGCCCGGCACCTGACGGACGAAGATCTCCCCGAGCCGGTCGACGCGATGGTGATCGACGTCAGCTTCATCTCGCTCAAGCTCGTGCTCCCCGCGGTGCTGCCGAAGCTCAAACCCGGCGGCCTGCTGATCGCATTGATCAAGCCGCAGTTCGAAGTCGGCCCCGAGCGGATCGAGAAGGGCGGGGTGGTGAAGGATCCGGCTGCACGCTCGGAGGCGATCGAAGAAATCCGAAAATTCGTCGCCGCCGCAGGCCTGAGCGAGCGCGGGCTGATGGACTCCACCGTGCCCGGCCCGGCGGGAAACGTCGAAGCCCTGCTCGTTGCGCAACGCTGAAAGGAGCCGGCCTGCTCCATTGCGCTTCGTGAGCACCCCTGATTTTGCCGTAACCCGGCAATAACCCAAGCTGCCTACATTGGCGCCACGGTTGCACAACGGGCCGGCACCATGCCCGTCCTCGCTCTTCGCGGCCCGTCGTCCTTCTTCACCTCGAAGCCCTTCCACAAGCCGGCGCCCGCGCCCAAAGGCCGCGTGCCGGTCGACATCTTCTTGCCGGCTGAGAAAAAGGCCGCGCCCGTCGCCAAGGCCTGGGACGGCGGCTGGGTGAAGGTCTCGCCCGACGTCTCCTTCGTGATGGACGACATCCACGGGGGCACGGCCACGATGCAGTGGCCGCTGAGCAAGCTGCCTCCGGAGGCGGCCAAGCCGGCCTCGGTTCAGATGTTCGAGCCGTGGGCGACCGGGAAGGCGTCGGTGAAGATTGAGGACGGCAAGCTGGTCGTCACCGCCGACAAGGCCGATCTGACCGCGTTTCAGAAGGCCTCCGCGCCGGTCTGGGTCACCCTCGAGAACGGTCAGGTGATGGTCCTCACCGCGCCGCCCGCCACGCTCACCGCCGACGCCTCGGCGCTCGGCCACAACACCACCGAGCTCGAGAAGGCCGAAGGCGAGCGCGACTGGGCCCAGGAGAAGATCGACGCGATGGCCACTCCGCTGCGCAGCGAGCTCGAGCTCAAAGACGCCACGGCCAACCAGTCGCAGCTCACCGGAAAGCTGAAGTCGTTGCGCGACGGCCTGATCTCCGAGGTCGACACCGCCGACGCCAGCCAGCTGTCGCTGATCGCGTACTCCGCGAAGCTCCCCGAGAGCGCCGAGCTCGACGCCGCCCTGCGCTCGGAGCGGCAGCTCGCCGAAGAGACGACCACCCTGCAGGACGTGGTCGACGCGCTGCAGCCGGACCCGCGCGAGTTCGCCGGTGAGCTGGCCACGGCCCAGGCCTCGCTGGCCGCCACGCGCGCGCGCCTCGGCCAGCTGTCGCAGACGGTGAAGGCCTCGGTGATCGGCAGCGACGACGCCCTGGCGAAGATCGAGTTCCTCTTCCGCGGAACCTCCGGCGAGCCGGGGTCCTTCGAGGTCACCCGCCGGCAGCTGCAGTGGAGCAGCGAGGACGTTGCCCGGCTGACCGCCCAGGTCGAGACCGAGCGGCCGCTGAAGGCGAAGTCGCTCGCCGACGCCACCGCCGAGCTGGCCGGGGCGAACGCGAAGATCGAGCAGCTGAAGCGGAACCCGCCGCCTCCCGAGCCGAAGCGGATCGTCGCCGTCCCGATCGAGATTCGCTAGGGCATCGGCTCGAGGTTGCTGCCCTTCACCATCCGGTACTGGTTCAGGGTCAGCGGCTTCACCTGCTTCGCGCCGACCCGCAGCCAGGCGTTGCCGCCCTCGTCGACCGCGACGTAAAGCGCGTTGGTCGGGGTGTCGCCGCCCTCGAGCTGCGCGCGCCAGATCTCGCCCTTCTCCGGGCTGTCGACGGCGATGATCTCGGTCGGGTAGCTGGGCACGTTGGCGAAGTCCGGGCCGCTCATCACGTAGAAGTCGTTGCCCATTCCCGGCGTCACCGTCTTCACCGTCAGGTTCTCACCCGGCTTCACCGCGCGGCCGAAGACGTTGACGATCTGGCCGGTGGCGGCCGAGAGGAAGTAGACGGCGTCGGCGCCGATTGCCGCGACCAGCGTGTCGTTGGCGAACGGCACCGCGACCTGAATCACTTCGGGGAAGTCGGGGCTGATCCACTTCGCGCCGCCAGCCGGGCCGCAGCCGGCGGTGGGCGCGGCGTCGACCGCGCAGGCGATCACGTTCGAGATCGATCGCATCCCGTTGGTCTGGAAGGCGAAGAAGGCGAACTTGCCGTCGGTGCTGACCGTCGCCGGCGGGAGCACCGGCGTGTTCAGCTCGCCGTACTCGATGGCCGCGAAGGTGCGCTCGGAGATGAACGCCCCGGTGTCGTAGCGGAACTTCTGCACCATCATCGAGCCGCTGTAGGTGCCGAGCGAGCCCGACCACATCACCACCACCACCTCGTTCTGGCTGACCACCGGGGTCGAGACCATGATCCCCGTCGCCTCGGCGCCCCAGACCACGCCGCCGCCGGCGCGCGAGAGGCGAAGCAGGTTCGAGGCTCCGACGCCCATCAGGGCCTTGATGTCGAAGACCAGCGCGTCGCCGTCGGGCCCGACGCCGAGGTTCTTGTAGCCCTCGCTCTTCACCACCGCCTTGAGGTTGAGGTTCGTCCCCGGCGTGGAGTCGAAGGCGAAGAGGCCCTTGCCGAACTCCAGCGCCCAGCGGATGCCGGCGCCCTTGTTCCGCTCGGTGATGTAGGTGTCGTAGCTGCAGGGCACGTCGCCGAGCGGCACGGTGGTGCTGATCACGTTGGCGTCGGTGTCGAAGCGCGCCAGCCGCACCCCGGTGTCGGTGGCGACGCAGCCGACGAAGAAGGTGGGCGCTCCGCCCGCTCCGCCCTCGGCGACGAAGACGTCGGGCAGGGCGATGCTGTTGCCCTCGGCCGGCCCGGTCACCTTCTCGGCGGGGAAGAAGTTCACCGGAATCGGCGAGCTGGTGTTGAAGCGCTCGTCGTCACAGATCGCCTTCGCCTTCAGCGTCAGGTGCACCGCGATGCCCAGCGACTGGTAGAGCGAGTTGAAGACGCTCGGCGGCAGATCCATCACCACCGGCAGCTTGGTCGGCGCGGTCACCGCGAAGAGGAACTTGGTGCCGTTGAGAATCTGCACCTGCTTCACCGCCTCGCAGCCGGAGACGTTGACGCTGACCCGCAGCGAAGGCCCGTACTGGTTGACCTCGGGCGCGATGATGAAGACCTGCGGAGGGTCCTTCGGCGGCGGCATGTTGCCGCCGGAGTCGGAGCACGCCGCGGCGAGGAGCGCCGCGAGCACGACCACGCGAGCTGCGGGCATGTTCACCTCTCGATGATGATGAACTCGACCCGGCGGTTCAGCTCACGTCCGCGGGCGGTCAAGTTCGGGGCAACCGGCCTGGTGTCCCCGAATCCTACCGATTCCAGGCGCGATTTATCGACGCCCTGGGCGATGAGGAAGTCGGCGACCGACTTCGCCCGATCTTCCGAGAGCTTCTGGTTCTTGACCTTGTCGCCCTTGTTGTCGGTGTGACCCTCGACGCGGATCTTCTTCACGTTGTTCTTCACGATCGCGTCGACCACCTGCTGCAGCAGCGAGAAGCTGTCGGCGAGGATGGTGGCCTTGCCGAACTCGAAGTGCACCTGCTGGAGGATCTCGATCTTGTCCTCCTTGAAGACCACCAGCAGCTTCTTCGGAGCGGGCACGAGGTCGAACGCCAGCGGCAGCGTCGCCGCCGGCCCGACGGCGATCTCGCGGGTCTGGGCCAGGTAGCCGTCGGCGGTGACGTTGACGGTGAACGAGCCGGGCGGCACCTCGACCTTCACCGGGTCCTTGTTTCCCTCGGCGGTGCCGGCGGTCTGCGGCGCCTGGCCTTCGGTCTTCGGTACGAAGGTGACGGTGGAGTTGATCGGCTTCTTCGCCTTCTTGGCGTCGGTGGTGGTGACGGCCAGCTCGATCACCGCCTTCTTCACCTCCGACTCCATCTTCAGCTCGACCTTGGCGGTCTTGCCCGCCTCGAGCTTCAGCTCCTGCTCGATCTCCTTGTAGCCGTCGCGGGTGATGTGCAGCTTCACCGGGCCCGCGGGCAGCTCGTGGGTGAGGAAGCGGCCGGTCGGCGCGTCGGAGGCCACCGGCGGCAGGCCGGCGCCGACCATCGCGACGATTACTCCGGTGATCGGCTTCTTGGTCTCGGCGTCGACGATCGTCCCCTCGACCTTGCCGGTCTTGGGCGCCTCGGCGACCTTCTTCTCCAGCGTGCGCTCGCGCACCGTCTCGACCAGCTTGGTCTCACCGCGCTGGAAGGGGTCGATGTTGAACGACGCGCCGAACATGAAGTTCCACGGCGGCGTGGCCGGGATGCCCAGGCCCACCGAGCGGGTGAGCCCGATGTCGACCGCCAGCACCAGCGTCAGATCCTTGATCGCGGTCACCTTCGCGCCGAGCGTGAGCGCCTGCGGCAGGGCATCGCCGGTGGGGACTGGCAATTGGTCGGGGCCGATCAGGCCGCCGGCGGGGAGCCCGAGCGGCACGGCGAGGCTGTACTCGATGAACGGCGCGGCGATCGGCAGCGGCGCCTCGAGGCCGAGGCCGAAGTTGAACCGGTTGAAGCGGTTGAGTGACAGCGCGAACTCCTCCGACGCGTTGGGCCGGGTGGTGTTGAGCAGGCTGCCCGAGTTGTCGATGGTGAAGCCGAGGTTGAGGTGCGCGATCGCCGCGAACTTCGGGTTGATGCTGCGGAAGTCGAACGCGCCGATCAGCCGCGGCTGGAAGCCGACCGCCCAGTGATCGACCGACTGGTTGCCGACTCCGGAGAAGGTCAGCAGCCGCAGGTCGGCGCCCGCCCAGAAGCCCTTCACCCACTGCCGCGTGGCCTTGATGCCGAAAGTGATGTCGCCCAGCGCCTGGATCAGGTTCGGCGCGGTGTGGTCGTTGGTGTTCGCCCCGGCGGAGTAGCCGAGGAAGACCTCTCCCCACTCGAACGGCTGAAACGAGATGGCGAACGTGCCGCGGGAGTGGATGTCGGTCGCGTTGCGAACCGGAAAGTCGCTCTGGTTGAAGTACTCGCCGAGCACCGAGAAGCGGACGATGCCCTTGGGCCCCAGCATCGCGCTGGTGTTGTGGATGGCGCCGATGCCGACGCTGCCCACGGTGATCCGCGCGTTGCTCGGGCTGTCGAGCTTGTTCTGCCAGGTGGCCGGGCTGTGCGGCTCGGTGCCGGGCAGGTACTCCTCTTTCTTCATCACCACCGGCAACTTCGAGCCGTCGTCGACCGCGGCCTTGGGCGAGTTGTTCGGAATCGGCTCGCCCTTCTCGGCGGCCCTCAGCCGCTCTTCGACCCGGCGCTGCGCGTCGGGATCCGGCGGAGGCTGGGTGCGCGGAGGCGGCAGCGCCGACGGGCGGGGCGCGGGAGCGGGGGCCGGCGCGGGAGCGGCCCGTGGCGCGGGGGTGCCGGCGTCGACGGCGGCCGGCGCGGGAGCAGGAGCCCCGGCAGGCGGAGCGGTGGGGAAGTTCGACCACTCGTTCTGGGCAAATGCAGCAACCGAGAACAAGCAGCCGGCGAGCACGATCGGTGTGCGCATGAAGTCTCGTGTAGGCGGCCGGAGCATGAAAACGCGCGCACTATAGCGGAGGAGCAGCCGGGCGCACGCCGTCGTTATACTCAGTGGCCCCGTGACGTCGCTCCGCATCCTCGTCGTAGGCGGCCGCCCCGCGTCGGGCGTGGCCCGCCGGCTCGAAGAAAGCGGCCACCGGTGTGTCGCCAGCGAGGCCGCAAAGGCGCTCGAGAGCGCGGCGAAGCTCGAGCCGCAGGCGGTGGTGCTGACCGGCCCGTGGGGCTCGGCCCCGAAGCTGCTCGCCCGGCTGAGGAGCGACGCGCGGCTCAAGCACCTGCCGATCGTCGCCGATGGCTCGGCGAGCAGGCCCGGAGCGGGGCTGGAGTTCGACGCGGTGGCGCGGTCGGTCGCCGAGCTCGAGCAGACGGTGACCGCGGCGCTCCGTGCCCGCCAGGCGGTGGCCAAGGAAGACGTCGCCCGCGCGCGGCTCGAAGCGCTGCTGGAGATCACCCGCCTGGCCTGCGACTCGCGCGACGCCGAGATGCTCCTGTCGACCGTGGCAGACAAGCTCAAGGCGGCGCTGCGCTGCGAGCAGGTCTCGGCCCTGAGCCTCGAGGGGGCGCGGGCCCGCCTGATCGATCCCTCGACCGGGGCGAAGACTCCGGTCGATCTCGCGCTCACGCCGGCGATGCGCCAGGCGGTCGCGACCCGATCGCAGGCGGTGACCGACAAGACGCTGGTGCAGCCGCTGAGCGACGCCGAGCAGGTCTGCGGCGCGTTCTTGCTGCGGCGGGCCGAGCCGTGGAGCCTCGAGGAGCAGCAGTTCGTCGCCGCGGTCGCCGGTGCGGTGGCGCGCTCGGTCGACAACACCCGGCTCTACCAGTCGCTGCAGCGCGAGCGCTCGGAGCTCGAGGCGGCCTACGTCGACCGCTACCACGCCCTGGAAGAGGCGAACCGCCGGCTGAAGGCGGTCGACAAGCTCAAGGACGAGCTGCTGGCGGTGGTGAGCCACGACGTCCGCGCGCCGCTGCAGGTGCTGATCGGCCACGGCCGGCTGCTGCTCGACAGCAAGGATCTGAAGGACCAGCACCGCCCCTCGGTGGAGACGACGGTGCGGATGGGGAAGAAGATCCTCGGGCTGGTCGAGAGCCTGCTCGACAAGGCCCGCACCGACGCCCAGCCGCTGGCGTTGGAGAAGCACCTGTTCGATCTCGCCGAGGTCGTCTCGCAGACGGTGGAAGAGCTGCAGATCCTCGCGCGCGAGCAGAAGGTGCTGCTCCAGGCCGAGGCGCCGATGAGCGTCGACGTGCTCGGCGACGAGTTGAAGGTCCGCCAGGTGCTGCAGAACCTGATCACCAACGCGCTCGCCCACGCCACCGGCGCGACGAAGGTGAAGGTCCGCTGCACGCCGGTGCGCACGCCCGACGGCACCCACGCCCGGGTGGTGGTGGAGGACGACGGCGCAGGCGTGTCCGAGGAGCAGCTGCCGAAGCTGTTCGATCGCTACACGCGCTCGGGCCTGGGGCTGACGATCTGCAAAGACTTCATCGGCCTGCACGGCGGAGAGATCTGGGCGCAGCGCGGGACCCCGAAGGGCACGACCTTCGTCTTCACCCTCCCGCTGCAGGCCGGGGCGTTGCCGGCGGCCGAGGCCACCCCGGTGCCGGCGGTGGGCGCCCCGCGGGTGTTGGTGGCCCTCAACGATCCGCAGCTGCTGCAGCAGTGCGATCTGGCCTTGCGCGGCAGCTACCGCCTGGAGCACGCGCGCGACGGCGACGAGGCGTTGGAGAAGGCCCGCCGCCAGCCGCCCGACCTGGTGATCGTCGACCTGTTCCTTCCCAGGCGCGACGGGCTGGAGACGATCAAGGCCCTCGGTGAGCGGCCGGAGACGGCGAAGATTCCGTTGCTGCTGCTCTCGAGCCGCAGCGATCTCGGCCGGCAGCTGCCGCCGACGGTCGAGGTGCTGCCGCGGCCGTTCGAGCCGCAGGCGCTGCTGACGCGCGCCCGCAGCTCGCTGGCGCGGCGCGGTGGCACCCAGACCTCGGTCGGCCCGGGCAACGATCCGCACACCGGGCTGTTCGACCAGCTCGGCCTGGTCACCCGGCTCGAGGAAGAGCTCTCGCGCGCCGGCCGCTACGACCGCCCGCTGACGATCGCGGTGCTCAAGCCGCTGGTGCCTCCGAGGGAGCGCACCGCCGAGCTGGCCACGGTCGTCCGCAACGAGCTGCGCACGCCGGATCTGCTCGGCCACCTCGGCAACGGCGTGCTGGTGGTGCTGCTGCCCGAGACCGCGCTCGAGCCGGCGCGCGGGCTCACCGCCCGGCTCTGTCAGCTGCTGGAGGCGCAGGGTGTGGGCTACTCGGCGCGGTTGGACGAGCTGCGGGGGCAGCAGACCGCGGCCGCGGCGCTGGAGTCGCTGCTGGCCTGAAACGTGCCTCGAAGAGACGAAAGCGCATGCGAGTGATGGTGTTGGCAGTGTCGTTGTTCGGCGCGCTGGCGGGCGCCGCGGGCAAGCGCCCCGCCGTCGACGTGCAGGCGATGCACGAGGCGATGAGCACCTCGCAGGAGCCGGACGAGCGCTTCGCCAGCGCGGCCAGCTACGCCCACTTCATGCGCGCCCGGCTGGCGCACCACGACGGAGATCACCGCACCGCGCTCGACGAGCTGCGGCTGGCGCTGGCCTCCGACGACGCCAACCCCTTCCTGCTCACCGAGCTGGCCGAGCAGTACGCGCGGCTCACCGAGCTCGACCGCGCCGAGGCCACGCTGAAGAAGGCGCTCGAGCGCAACGCCAATTACCAGCCGGCGCAGCTGCTGATGGGGCGGGTGCTGTACGAGGGGCAAAAAGTCACACGCGCCAAAGCGCACCTGCAGCGGGCGATCAAGCTCAAGCCGAGGGATCCCGATGCCTACCTGGTGCTCACCCAGCTGTGGCTCGATCAGAACAAGCCCGACGAGGCGGTGAAGGTGGTCGAGGAGCTGTCGGCCGCGGTGCCCGGCGAGCCGGTGGGTTACCGGCGGCTGGGGCTGGCGCTGGCCGAGCGGGGCGACACCGCGCGCGCGGAGAAGCTGCTCACCAAGGCGGTCGATCGCGACCCCGGAGACCTCGAGTCGTGGATCGCGCTCGCCCAGCTGCTCGAGACGGAAGGGCGCCTGGCCAAGGCCGACGAGGCCTACGCCGCGGCGCTCGAGCGCGATCCGGAGAACCGCGACGTGCTGCTGGCCGCCGGGCGGCTGGCGCTGCGGCTCGATTCGCCGACCCACGCCAAGGCGTACTTCGATCAGCTGCTGTCGCTCTCGCGCGACCCCGAGGTGGCGGTGAAGGTCGCCTTCTCGTACCTGGCGCTCCACCAACTGCAGGCGGCGGCCGACGTGCTCGACAGCACCCGGCTGACCTTCGGCGAGCCGCGGCTGCACTTCTACGCCGGCCTGGTCCACGAGCGGATGCGCGCCTGGGGCAAGGCGGCCGACGCCTACGGTGGCGTGACCCGCGACGCCGGCGAGCTGTTCCACGAGGCGCGGCTGCACCGGGCGATCGCGCTGTCCTCGCTCGGCCAGCACTCCAAGGCGCTCGAGCTGTTCAAGAAGGGCCTCGAAGATCGCCCGGACTACACCGCGCTGATCCCCGCTTACGCGCGGGCGCTGGAGCGCGCCGGGCAGTCGCGCGAGGCGGAGGCGCTGCTGGCCCGGGCGGTCAACGACCGGCCCAGCGGCGAGGTCTTCGAGGCGCTCTCCGCCCTCTACGAGCGGCAGGGCCGGCTGGCCGACGCGGTGGCGCTGCTCAACCAGGCGCTGAAGAAGCGGCCGCGCGACGAGCAGCTGCTCTACGCGCTGGGCACGATCTACGAGCGCAAGGGCGACACCGCGCGCTCGCTGGAGAAGATGCGGGCCGCGCTCGAGGTGAACCCGGAGAACGCGAACGCGATGAACTTCATCGGCTACCTGCTGGCCGAGGCCGGCAGGGACTTCGAAGAGGCCGAGAAGCTGCTCACCCGCGCGCTCGAGCTCAAGCCGGACAACGGCAGCTTCCTCGACTCGCTGGGCTGGGTGTACTTCCGCCGCGGCGACGTGCCGAAGGCGATCGAGACGCTCGAGCGGGCGAACTCGATCTCTCCCGGTGAGCCGACGATCAACGAGCACCTCGGAGACGCGTTGACCCGCGCGCTCCGCCAGAAGGATGCGGCGGCCGCCTACCAGCGGGCCATCGAGGTGCTCAAGGACGACCCCGACCTCGCCGAGAACAAGGGCCAGCGCGCGCAGATCGAGAAGAAGCTCAAGGCGCTCGAAGAAAAGTAGTGGGCTCCACCGCCGACTCGTCTTAAGTCGTCGCCCTCGATGGCTCGCCGCGACGAAGGCTTTTTCTCCGCGAGGGACAACACCCGGCTCTATTGGCAGTCGCTGCTCCCGGACAAGGAGCCGACCTGCTTCGTCGGCGTCGTCCACGGCTACGGCGATCACTCCGGGCGCTACCGCCGCTTCGTCGAGTTTCTCGCTTCAGAGGGCATCGGCACGATGTCCTTCGACTACCGGGGGCACGGCAAGGCCGACGGGCGACGCGGCTTCTGCAACAAGTGGTCGGAGTACATCGACGACCTCGAGGTCTTCTGGGCCCGGCTGCGCGGCATCGCCCAGGGCAAGCCGACCTTTCTGCTGGCCCACTCGCATGGCGGCTTGATGGCGGTGCACTGGGCGCTGAAGAAGCCCGAGGGCATCAAGGGGCTGATCCTGACCTCGCCGTACCTGAAGCTGGCGCTCGATCCTCCAGCGCTGAAGATCCTCGGCGCGAAGGCCGCGGGGCTGGTGGTGCCCTGGCTGCCGGTGCCGACCGGCATCGAGTACGAGCAGCTGTCGCGCGACCCCGAGTGGCAGAAAGAGACGAAGGAAGATCCGCTCTACGGTACCAAGGCGACGCCGCGCTGGTTCACCACCAGCACCCAGGCGCAAGCCGCCCTCGCCGGCCGCGGCCGCGAGCTGACGCTCCCCATCTACGTGGCGCCGGGCGGCGACGATCCGATCGCCTCGACGGCGGCCTGCAAGGCGTTCTTCGACACCATCGGCTCGACCGACAAAACGTACGACGAGCGCCCCGGCATGCGGCACGAAGTGCTGTGCGAGACGGGGAAAGAGGCGCTGTGGGCGGACATTTCGCGTTGGATCTCCGCGCACCGCTGACCTAAAACTCACCGGCTGCCTACGAGGGAGGGGCGTTCCACAACATGGCGAACGAGCAGACGAACATCATCGGGAAGGGCATCACCATTCGCGGGAGCCTGTCGGGGGGCGGCGATCTGGTGATCGAGGGCCGGGTCGAAGGTCAGATCTCGCTCAAGAACCACCTCACCATCGAGACCAGCGGCAGGGTCGAAGCGGACATCCGCGCCGACGAGCTGACGATCAACGGCGAGGCCGCGGGCAACATCGACGCTTCGGCGCGGGTGGCGATCAACAACAGCGCGCGGGTGAACGGCGACATCAAGGCGCCGCGGGTCGTGATCGAAGACGGCGCCGTGTTCAACGGCACCGTCGAGATGGACGTGAAGCTTCCGGACGACATCTGACGTTTTTGAAGACCCACAACATTTCAAGGGACCATGGCGAACACGATCATTGGCAGCAGCATCGTCATCGACGGTGAGATCTCGGGGGACGAGGATCTCGTCATCCAGGGGACGGTGAAGGGGAAGATCAGCCTCAAGGAGAGCCTGTTCGTCGAGGGCTCGGGGGTGGTCGAGGCCGACATCTTTCCAGCACAGTGGGATCCGAAGCTTGGAATTCACGTGACTTGAAGTCGCGGC
>JADMIO010007300.1_pt1 | contig 34847 bp, 13 predicted proteins | sample 8958161 | NCBI WGS metagenome assembly JADMIO01 (sample SAMN16585339, study PRJNA669376) | soil metagenome | isolation source: Crop rotation soil | place: USA: Cullars Rotation, Alabama | collected 2011
GCAGCGCCCGCCACGCTGGTCGCGGATGGGCCAGGCTCGCCAACATCGCCACGCGCCACGCGCGCGATCATGAAGGCACCCACCACGAGCAGAAGCAGCACGGGCACGCCCCAGCGCAGCCAGCCTGCGACCGGGCTCGCGCGCTTGGGCACTGGCGGCAAACGCGGCGTCTCGAACTCTGGCAGCACGCGCGTCTGGTACGGGTCAGCTGGCACCTTTTGCTTCGCTACGGGTGGCTCGGCAACGCGCTCTTGCAGCATCTGCTGGAGCTGACGTTGGGCATTCTGCCGCTCGATCTGGCCGATCGCGCGCTCGATCGCCTGCGACATCTCATCAGCGGTTTGGTAGCGATCGATCGGGTTTTTTTCGAGTGAACGCAGTAGCACCGGCTCCAGCACCGCCGGCAGATTAGGATTTAGACTGCGTGGCGGCGGCGGCGGTGTATTCAAATGTTTTCGGAGCACGTCCACCGGCCCGACGCCGTCGAAGGGCACGTGGCCGGTCAGCATCTCGTACAACACCACCCCAATCGAGTATAGATCGGTGCGCACATCGACTGCGCGGCTGGTTGCCCGCTCGGGTGCCATATAGATCGCTGTGCCCAGGCTCTGACCAGGCGGGGTCAGCTGCTGGCTGTCGTCGAGCAGCTTGGCGATGCCAAAATCCGCCAGCATCGGCCAATCGCGGCGTGGCAGCATGATATTGGCAGGCTTGATGTCGCGATGCACCACGCCGTGGGCATGCGCGTAGCTCAACGCCGAGAGCAGCGGCAGAATCAGCCGCAGGGCCGCGAGCGGCTCCATGGGTCGCCCGCCTAGCAGGCGGTCGAGCGTGGTGTTACCCTCGATATATTGCATCACGAAGTAGCGCAACCCCTCTTGCTCGCCATAATCATAGATCGGCAAGATATTCGGGTGCTGCAACTGCGCCACCGCGTAGGCCTCGCGCTTGAACCGCACGGCAAACTGCGGGTCAACATTATTCGCCAGCACCTTCACGGCGACATAGCGGTTCAGCGAGCTTTGGAAAGCCTTGTACACCGTGGAAGTGCTGCCGCGACCCACGACTTCGGTGATGTAATACTGGCCCAGGTATGTGTTCGATATATCTTTCATTCTCACTCAATTCATGGCCCCTCGCGCGCCCGCGCTGGTGTCGTTCTTGCTATACCGGTCGTACGCAACCTGAAATTTCGTGGAGACGAACATGCCGCGTGTACGACCAGCGCTCCTGCTTCACCAGCGTCTAGACGGTGCTGAAGAACATATTCCGCTTGATCGCGAGATCATCACCATCGGCCGCTCGTCGAGCTGTGACATTGTCCTGCCCTATTCGATCGTCTCGCGCCTGCATGCCCGCATCACGCTGCAACACGACCGCTATTTCCTGAGCGATGCCGGAAGCGCGAACGGGACGTATCTGGATGGCGAGCCAGTCGTTGGCGAGCGCCAGCTCAGCACCGACGACGAGATCTGGCTGGGGTCAAGCGAAGTTGTGCTTCGTTTCTCCGATCCCGATGAGACGCTCGGCGTGATATTTAATACTAACCCGCCGCTGCTGATCGACGAAAGCGCGCGAATTGTTCAGGTTTATGGGGTACCGCTTCAGCTCACTACGCTCGAATATGAGCTTATCCTCTACCTGGCTGAGCGCCCACGTCAGGTCTGCACGCGCGAAGAATGCTTTCTGGCCGTGTGGGGCCAGCCCTACGACCATGCCACCTGCGAAGACGCGCTCAACGCCTGCGTTGCACGACTACGTCGCAATCTCCGTGCCGCTGCCGACTCTGTTGGCCAGCTAGCCCCGCAAATTACCACAATCAAGCGAATCGGCTTCCGCCTCGACAGCGCCGCGCGGGTCATATTGGCCGAGCGTCTGCCGGCCCTCAAAGAGCGCGCGGTCGGCAGATAATCTGTGAGCGTGCAAGCTATGTCAGCTCTGTGATCACTTGGCGTCAGCTAGCTGGCGGACGAGTGACGAGCACATGTCGCCGGCACATCATTCAGTTTTCCCTGCATCAGCGCTATGCTATCCCTAACAGGTTCGGTTACACGACCTACGCAATTCGGAAGGCCGCGTGAGGCGTGCCAATAGCATTCGTTAGGGAGAGAGCAGATGGCAAGGATCGTAATCGTTGGCTCTGGCGTGGTTGGCCAGGCGACTGGCAAAGGCTTCGCTAAAAAGGGCCACTACGTCAGCTATGTCGATATTAATTCAGAGACGATCGCGAAGCTGCGGGCCGAAGGGCTCGACGCGATGACAGCCGCCGATGTCGATTGGAGCGCTGTGGACGCCGTGATGCTGGCCGTGCCGACGCCCAGTGTGGATGGGCAGATTGTGCTCGACTACATCGAGGCTGCGGCCCTGGATGTCGGGCGCGGCCTGGCCAAGAGCGACCATTTCGTCGCCGTGGTGGTGCGCAGCACCGTGCCGCCCACCACCACCGAAGATCGGCTCGCGCCGATTCTTGCGCGCGCCTCCGGCAAGCAGGTCGGGGTCGATTTTGGCGTGGCGATGAACCCGGAATTCTTGCGCCAGGTTACGAGCGAGCAGGACTTCGCGCGCCCATGGATCACCGTGCTGGGCACCAGCGATCGGCGCACCGCCGAAGTGCTCGACGCACTCTACCGGCCGTTTGGCGCGCTGATCGTCAACTGCACGCCGACCGAGGCCGAGATGATCAAATATGTTAACAATGTCTACAATGCGGTGAAGATTAGCTATTTCAACGAGGTACACGCGATCTGCGAGCAGCTGGGAGTCGACGGCAATCTCGTCGGCTCGGCGGTGGCGCGCTCGGCCGAGAGCATGTGGAACCCGCTCTACGGTACTCGTGGCGGTGTGCCCTATGGCGGTGCCTGCCTGCCCAAAGATACCAGCGCGTTTATGCAGTTCGCGCGCGAGCGGGGTTTGGAGCACCTGATGCTCGAAGCGACGATCACGGTCAACCAGCGGCTTGAGCAGTTCGTCCCGGCCGCCGCGTCGCCCGACCAGATCGAGGCAGCGCTCGCGGTGGCTCAGGGCCAGCCGATCGCCGAGGAGCTAGCGATCGAGCTGGGTGGCCAGAAGTCGCCGGTCCATCTCTAAACGAGAGCGCTTACACAGCGGGAGATCTAATGTATTATCTTCAGATAGTGTTCAATATGCTCACCAGTACGGCGCTGCTCATCCCGATCGGGGTGCTGGGCCTGATTCGCTGGGCGATGTGGCTGGCGAAGCGCCTACCCGCGCTGTTCTACCGCCCGATCGAAAACGACTACGACTGCACAGCGACGATCGTCACGCCAGTTTATAACGAGGATCCGCTTTTGTTTCGCATGGCGATCGAGTCGTGGCTCGCCAATCGGCCTGATCGGATCATCGCCGTGGTGGATGTGACCGATACGACCTGCATGGCGATCGCGCGCTCGTACCCCGAGATCGACGTCATCGCGATCGATATCCCCGGCAAGCGGCCGGCGCTGGCGGCTGGCGTGGAAGCCGCGCGCACCGATATCGTGGTGCTGGTCGACAGCGATGTGATCTGGGAGCCCGAGGTACTGCGCAAGATCAAGATGCCGTTCGCCGACCCGCAGATCGGCGGGGTTGGCACCCGCCAGCATATGTACCCGACAAATGGCGAGCGCCCGACCGTGTGGGAGCGGATCGCCGACATCTACCTCGACATTCGCTATGCGGACGAAGTGCCGGCGACCACGCGCTGGGGCCGCGCGGTCAGCTGCCTGTCGGGCCGCACGGCCGCGTACCGCACCCGCCTGCTTCAGAGCATGCGCGAGGCGTTTCTGAACGAGACATTTATGGGCACACAATGCATGAGCGGCGACGACAAGCGCTATACCTGCCTGGTCCTACAGCGCGGTTACCGGACCTGGAACCAGCTGAACGCCCGCATCTACTCGACGTTCAAGCCCGATTTCCGGGGGTTCGTGGACCAGCGCATCCGCTGGAGCCGCAACAGCTTCCGCAGCGACCTGCGCGCGCTCTGGCAGGGCTGGGTCTGGCGCTACCCATACCTGGCGATCATGCTGATCGACAAGACTGTGGCACCATTCACTCTCCTGCTGGGGCCGATCGTCCTAGTCGTGTCGCTGGTGGTCGGCAATTGGCGGCTGGCGGCCGCGCTGCTGATCTGGTGGTTCGTGAGCCGCACCCTGAAGATCATCCCGCACCTGCGGCGTCGCCCATCTGATCTGCTGATCATGCCGCTGTATATCGCAATGACCTATTACATGTCGCTGGTGAAAACCTACGCGCTTTGTACGCTGACACAGCACAAATGGCTCACGCGCGCCGTGGCGGTGGTGAACGGCCAGGTAACACGCGTCGGCGAGGCCGCACAGAGGGGTTAATACCAATATACATGAGGAGATCGAGAGGAGATCGATATGAAAGTTGCAAGTGTCTATTACCGTAGGTTCTGGTGTAGTCTGCTGGTGCTGTCCATCCTGACCCTTGGCCTGCGGCCCGGTGCGACGCCCGCATTCGCCGATGACTCCGGCGAGGATGGCCTGCCTGGGCAGCCGGCGAGTTGGGATGTGGGTGCCGATCTACCAACGCTGGATGTGGCTGCCCCGAATGCGCTGGACGCGGTCGGGCCAGGCACCTGCCTCGGCGCACCGACGCGTACGGTGCGCTACACCTCCGATGGCGTGATTCACCTGGCGGGGTGCGGCCAAACGTTCCGCCTTTCCGATGTCGTCGCAGCCGGCATCGGCCCCGATAAGTTGGAGTTTACCGACCGGACCAACAAAATCTGGCTGCTGAAGGTGAAGCTGAAGGTCGAGGAAGGCGCGACGCTGGTGGTAGCCGGCGGCGCGACGGGCGATGCGAACTGGCTGCGCCTGCTGAGCACTGCTAGCACGGGCATCTGGCTGCGGACCGACAATGGCAATTTGAGCTTTCAGAATACCAAAGTCACCTCGTGGGATCCGGCGCACAACGCCCCCGACACCGACCCAGCCGTCGCGCCGGATGGCAGCGGCGGGCGATCATATATTGCCGCGCGGTCGGTGCTGACCAAGGGCCGGCCCACCGCGCCGCCGACGGCCTGTGGCGTCAATGGTGGCTCGCAGGAGCCGTACGAGGCACGCATGGATGTGACTAACTCCGAGCTGAGCTACCTGGGCTATTATGCCAGCGAGTCCTACGGCGTGGTCTGGAAGGTCTATTACAAGGTCAACCCAGCCGACCCGAACGACGCGCCGCCGCCCGGTCGCCAACTGTATGCGCTGGTGGACATTTTTGGTAATGTCAGCGGCAGCTCGTTCCACCATAACTACTTCGGCAGCTACACCTTCGGCGGCTACTGCATGGGCTGGAGCGGTAACACATTCGCTAATAACGTGATGTATGGGCTCGACCCACACGACGACTCCGACTATCTGACGATCGCCGGGAACGTGTTCCGTGACAACGGCACGCACGGCGTGATCTGCTCGGTCGAGTGCGATCACCTGATCATTCGCAACAACCAGTCGTATCGCAACGAGCACGGCATTATGCTGCACCGCAATACCAATGGCGCGATCGTGGAGGGCAATGTCAGCCGCGATAATCGCGGTGCCGGCATCGCGATCTTCGACTCGCACGACGCGGTGGTGCGCAACAACACCGTCTCGAACAACGGCGAATCGGCGATCCGGCTGAGCGTCGGCTCGTCGCGCAACCTGATCGAAAATAACACACTCACTGGCCTGGCTGCCAACGGAGTTGGCGCCGGCTATGTGATCTACACCTATAAGGGCAGCGACCCGCCGACCAGCGGCGATGGCCGGCCCAAAAATAATGTCTTTCGCAATAACCGGCTGACGGCCTACAAGAGCCCGCTGATGAAGCTCGGCGACACGACCGGTAATCTGTTTGAGGGAAATACGATCGCCGGCGCTATAGCCAATCTCAGCTTTATCAACGCGCCTGCCAACACGATTCGCAACAGCGCGATCGGCCAGGGCTTCCAGCTCACGCTCGACAGCACCAGTAGCGTGACGCTCGCGGACACCCGCCCGGCGGTCTGGCAGCTCAACCGGGCGGGCCTCGAAACGACCGTGACGTCGGCGGATGCGTCGCTGCAACTGACGTCTGCCAACGCCGGTCCCAGCGTTCTCGTCACGACGCTCGACCTGCTTATGCGACCGCAGAACGGCGCGATCATCGTGAATACCGCCGCATGGACCGCGACGACGCGCGCCTGGAGCGAGCGGTCGAGCAACACCACCGGCACAGTGCCGCACCGGCTTGGCGCATTGACGCCGGGCGCTTGCTACGCCGTCAGCGCGAACAGCCGAACGATTGGCAACTACCGCGCCGATAGCAGCGGGCATATCGCGTTCGGTTACGCCGGCGGGTACGGCACGACGATCCAGTTCCGCGCAGCTCCTGCGACGTGCGTGACCTAGTACCAATACTTTTTAGATAAGCTCTCGCGGGGAGGTTTGGAGGGGCCGCAGGCCCCTCCAAAAACCTGTTTTTCGCAGCCTGTTGCGGCGGCTACGCCGCCGCAACAGGCTGCGAAAGAGTCATGCATTTCCAGGAGACTTATTCGGGCCTGGTGGTTGAGCTAATCGCTTCCAGCTGCGCCAGCCGCAATCTGCAATCTGCTGAACAGGTGCTGACACAACACAGCAGCGCGCATGTCAGCTTTCTGACGACTTACTGGCGTCTAGCTGCCCGCTCGCCATCATTCCATGTTGCGCTCTGAAGCGCTATGCTAGTGATGCGATGATCTTCGTCGCTCGCTACGCGGGATGGTACCAAAAGATACTTGGGCCGCAAGCCCGCCGAGATGTGTATGTCTTGGTCACCGCGTACATAGTAGATTGAGCTGAGAGATTAAATGGACGGACAGACCAAAAACGTGCTCCCGTTTGTCACGCAATACATCTACCTCGACGATATTAACCCGCGCGGGCGGCGTCTGACGCTGTTCGCGCTTGCCGCCGCGACCGTGCTGCTGAGCGTGCTGCTGGCGTGGTTTGGTGCCCGTCGCGTGCATATTCTGCTGGTCAACCAGGCCGACCGCCAGTTTGCCGCACAGCAGTATCCGCTGGCCGAGCGCCGCTATAGCCAGGCGCTCTGGTTCGATCGCTCGGACGCGCACACGCTTTTGCAACGCGGCCTGGCACGCCAGCAGATCGGTGACGACGCCGAGGCGCTGGCCGATTTTACGCGCTATATCGCGCTGATGCCGATCGAGCCGGCGGGGTACCTGGGCCGTGGCACAAGCAACCTGCGGCTCGGCAAGTCGGGCGATGCGCTGAACGACTTCAACACGGCGCTCGCGCGCGATCCGAGCAGCGCGGCCGGTTTTGCCGGGCGCGGCCAGACCTACGCGGCACTACAGCAGTGGCAGGCCGCCGCCGCCGATCTCGACCATGCGATCACGCTGGCACCGCACGACCATAGTGTGCTATTGGCCCGCGCCACAGTGCGCGAGCAGACCAACGATTTCGTGGGGGCGCTGGGCGATCTGAATCGCGCGATCGAGCTTGATCGGCAGAGCGCCGAGCTGTATGGCCTGCGCGGCAGCTATTACGAACGGCGCGGCGATCTCTCGCGCGCGCAAGTCGATTACCAGCGCGCGGTGGAGCTTGACCCGAACCAGGCACCGATCCACCTGCGGCTGGCTCATCTGCTGACCCTGCACAAAGACTACACGGCTGCCGAAGCTAGCCTCAGCAAGGTGATCGAGCTGCGCCCGCAAGATAGCCAGGTGTATCTCGAGCGCGGTAATGTGCGTGTGCAAGCCGGTCAGTTTGCCGGCGCAGTCGCCGACCTGCGCAAAGCCGCCGAGCTTGAGCCGCGTTCGGTCACGATCTATCTGGCGCTGGCGCAAGCCTACCAGGCCGGCGGCCAGCCCGCCGACGCGGTCGCCGCGCTGGGCGAGCTGATCAAGCTCGACGCCAAAAACGTCGGGGCATATATCGAGCGGGCGCACGCCGAGCAGGCAACTGGCGACACCGCCGCCGCGCTCCGCGATCTCGACCAGGCGCTTCAGCTCGACCCGGCCAATGCCGGCGCCCAGACCAACCGCGCGCAAGTACACGCAGCGCGGGGCGAGTTCGATGCCGCGCTGGACGACTACAACGAGGTGCTACAGCGCCAGCCGGCCAATGCGCCGCTATTCGTCGCGCGTGGGCAGATCTTCCAGCTAATCGGCGATCCCGAGAGCGCGCTGGAGGAGTTCAAGCAGGCTGTCGCCGCCGACCCAGGCTGGGGCAGCGGGTATATCGAGCTGGGGCGCGCTGCGGCCGCCCTGGGCGATGCTGCCCAGGCGCAGCAGAGCTTCGATCTGGCCCAGGCGCGCGAGCCCGACAAGCCCGGCCCATATGCTGCGCGCGGACGCTTTTACGCCGACCAGGGCAGGTACGTCGAGAGCCAGGCCGATTTCGACAAGGCGCTGAGCCTACGGCCCGATGATGCGCCGACCCTGATCGAGCGCGGGCAGGTACACGCCGCGCAGGGCCATGTCGATGCCGCGCGCGCCGATTTCGACAAGGCGCTGAGCTTGCAGCCGCAAGATATCACGGCGCTGCTGGCACGCGCGCGCTTTGCCGGCGCGCAAGGCAACTTCGATCAGGCGCTTCAGGACGCCGACACCGCCGTGAAGGTGCAGCCCAACCAGGTCAACCCATTCCTGGCGCGCGCCCGCCTGCACATCCTGCACGACGCTCAGCAGGCGGCGCTAGCTGATCTAGAGCACGTGGTACAGCTCGACCCGAATAATGCTGCGGCGCGGATTCTGCGCGCCGGCATCTACAGCCGCCAGCAGCTGTCGAGCCAGGCGCTCGACGAGCTAAACGCTGCGGTCGCCGCGCAGCCGGAAGATGCCACGGCGTTCAAGGCCCGCGCTGAACTGCTGCGCCAAGTCGGCGACACCGCCGGCGCGGACGCCGACCTGGCCAGCGCGCGCGCGTTGGAACCGGGCAATCTCGAACTCGCGCTGCGCCAGGTGGCCGCGCTCAAGCAGCAGCATCGCCTTGAGGATGCGCTAGCGATCTATCGTGGCATTCTGCCGAACGTCGCCGACCCCGCGCCGATCTACCTCGACGCCGGCCAGATGCGCTACGACCTGCACCAATACCGGCGTGCGCTGGCGAACTACCGGCTCGCCGCCCAGCTACAGCCCAACAACGCCGCTGCGTATTATGGCCTGGGTCTGGCCCAGCGCAAGCTTGGCAACTTCCGCGCCGCCAAGCTGGCGTTCGCCAGCTACCTGCACCTCGCGCCCGACGCCCCGCAGCGCGCCGAGCTAACCGCCTGGATCGCGAAGTGGGGCGGGTAAAGGACAAAATGGAATGATGATGCTCAAATATGTTTCGTGCCTTCGTGGCTTCGTGGCTAAAAATCGGCTGAAGCGCGACCGATCATACCTGATGCGCCCGACGCTTTTCGCCCTCGTACTCGTGCTCGGCAGTCTGCTCGCCAGCTGTGGCGCGGCACCGTCGCCGTCGCTGGCCGCGCCGCCCGTGGCCACGCCGCACGCACCAAGCCAGCCCACCGCGCTGCCGCCCCAGCCCACTCCGACCGCGCTGGCCGCGCTGGCGGGCCGCGTTAGCCCATGCGACGCGCCTGCAAAGGCGGCACCAGGCGGTACGACCAGCGCTACGTTGTCGGCTGGCACGGTACACTACGACCACGCCAGCAACACGATCCTGCTGCGCCGGGGAGCCAACACCAGCTTGCCGGGCATCCGCCAAGCGCTCGGCAGCCCCGACGCGCTGCAAGAGCTGGCTCCCGGCGAATGGCTGCTAACTGCGAACCTGCGCATCGAGGCCGGCGCACAGCTGCGCATCGCCGCGCCCGAGGTGCATCTGCTAAAGCTGCGTAGCGACCCAGGCGGCTTTGTCTGGATCAAGGCGCTCGGCGGGCAGCTCGACTTCGCCGACACATGCGTGACCTCGTGGGATACCCAGAGCCAGCGCTACGACGAGAACTATCAGGATGGCCGGAGCTTCGTGCTCGCCCGCGATGGCGCGCGTATGAACGTCGAGCGGTCCGATCTGCGCTACCTAGGCTACGACGGCCCTGAGTCCTATGGCCTGGCCTGGCGCGTGCGCGGCACCACCGGCCAGATTATCGACAGCTATGTCTCGCACAACTTCTATGGCGTGTATAGCTTTGATATGGACGGCTTGGTGATACGCGGCAACGAGGTGCATCACAACATCATGTATGGCATCGATCCGCACACGCGCTCGAACCGGCTGCTGATCGAGAACAACGTTTCACATGACAATGGCAAGCATGGCATTATCCTTGCCGAAGAGTGCAGCGATGGCCAGGTGCGCAATAACGTCGTGTACAACAATTTGCACCACGGCATCGTGATCTTTCAGCACTCGAATAACAATATCGTCGAGGGCAACACATCCTATGGCAATGGCGGGCATGGCATCAATGTCAACGACGCCACCAATACGATCGTGCGCGGCAACAACGTCTACGACAATCTTGAGGCCGGTATTGGTGTGGGCCAGCGCGCCAGCGCTACCCAGGTGATTGCCAACCAAGTGCGGGCGAATCGCCGCGATGGCCTGACTTTTTATAGCGACGTGAAAGACAACGTGTTGCGCGACAACCTGATCGTTGGCAATACCCGCTTCGGCATCTACGTCAAAAGTGAAGGCGATCTAACCGTCGAAGGCAATACCGTTACGGATAACGCCGTCGGCGTCTACCTGAATGTCGCCGGCGCGCTCGACATCTCGCAGCAGACCAACCGGATCCAGAGCAACCGTGAGGCCGACCTGCGTCGCGGCTCGGAGCAGGCACCGGTCGATGCCACCGAGGAATAATAATGCGTGTGCGTCGGTATCTGCTCCAGCGTCGAACTCCGATGCTCGACTTTATCCATTGACAGGATTGAGCGACCAAAGCTTCCAAATCCTGTAAATCTTGTCAATCCTGTCTCCATAAAACTGTAAAGAGGTTGAAAGTCGCCCTGATTTGGTCATGCTGGGGCAAACCGTTTCCAATGGCCTTCGGAGACAACCTCGGCTGCTCCGTCGATCACTTTGATGGCGGTCTCATCGTCGAGCGCGTAGCACGGCACCGACATCCCGGCGGCCCATCTTTCTGCGTTGGCCAGGGTGTTGTTCGGCAAGGCCGGGTGATCGAGGTGCGGAAACATCGCAAAATCAACCATGCCCAGCGTTTCATCGCCACCGGTGGGCGGCTTCCAGCCGACGAAGTCCTCCCCGATGTTGGGGGTCATGACCATGCTCCCGGCGCTCAGCCCCACGTAGACCGCGCGCAGCGACGGCAGGAGGTCCGCCAGTCCCGACTGCCGCATCCAGTAGCACAGATACAAGGGGTCACCGCCATTCACCAACAGAACGTCGGTCTCCTGGACCGTGGGGACCCAAAGCTTTTTATCGATGCTGGGCAGCGCGGTAAGCTCCAGCACGCCCAAGGACTTCCAACCCAGCTCGCACATGGGCGTTTCGGGCTCTTGTCCGCTGATGAACCGCCATGCCAGGACAGGGCCGTTGGGGATGGCGTAGCTGGCAGTGGTAATGCAGAGGGCGCTGCACTCGGCGATCGGTTTGCCCAGTAGGTCGACCAGCGCGTTGTGGATACTGGTATTTTTGATGCCCGCCGAGGTGAGCAGAAATTTCATGATGCGTCTCCTTGCTGCTTGCCCTGAACGCCTATTGACCTTCCGGCGGCTGCCACAGCTCAACTTTGTTTCCCTCGGGATCGATGACCCAGCCGAACTTACCCTGTTCCGAAGTCTCTGTCTTGTCGATGACGTTGCAGCCTTCAGCGCGCAACGTCGCGAGCAGTGCGTCCAGATCCGCCACGCGGAAGTTGATCATGAAGGACGCGGTGCCCGGCGCCATGTAGTCTGTGTCCTGGGCAAATGGGCTCCAAATGGTCATTCCCGGCTGGCTCTCGGGGCCGCCCCACTCAAATATGGCACCGCCCCAGTCGGTCACCTCCAAGCCAAGGTGGTCGCGATACCAAACGCCAAGGCTCTTGGGATCTGCCGATTTGAAAAAAATGCCGCCGATGCCTGTCACGCGCTTCATCGTCTTCCTCCTTATTGCCGCAGAATCTTATCCATCGCCTTTCCCTTTGCGAGTTCATCAATCAGCTTGTCTAAATAGCGTATTTTTTGCATCAGCGGATCTGCTATTTCTTCCACGCGAATACCACATACGACGCCTTTGATCAGCGAACTATTTGGATGCATGGCTGGTGCTTGAGCGAAAAAGGTTTCAAAATCGTTTTCCTGTTCGATTTGCCGCTGTAACCCCACTTGGCTATAGCCAGTCAACCAGCAGATGATTTGGTCAATTTCTTCTTTCGTACGATTTTTACGTTCCGCTTTTTTAACATACAGCGGATAGACGCTTGCAAACGTTGTCGTGAAAATGCGATGTTTCGGCATTGTCGTTCCTCCAGTGGCTCGAGGCCCGATAGGCATGCTGCCTTCGGAGCGCTAACGAGAAGCAGATGTCGTCAATCTATACCGATCGTCTATGTAGAACGGACGTGCGCCTGCATTATATAACGGTATCTTGGCTTGTCAAGCAGTTGCGCTTCGGTAACTGTTCACTGTGGCCAGTGGGGAGTGTGAGGGGCCGGGTATCCTGTGGGTGTCCCGCAAACAATTCTGGCGTGTGGGGCGCGGCTTCGCCGCGCCCCACACGCCCGTGAGCCGAGATTATTGCCACTCGTACCCTAGCACGAGGATCAGATCTTCCAGCTCCATGGTCCCCTTCAGCGGGTCCTCGGTCAAATTGCCGCCACCGGGCCGGGTCATTTGTAGCTTCCACTTGACCGGCGGGTTCGTTGGCACCAGCTCAATCTCCTCTGCGGCGACATCCTTTGTATTGAAGTGCAGGCCGCCGTACTGGTTGCTCCGCGCCAGAATGATCGCGTCCGCTCCGTCGAGCGGCGGTGCCAGCGTGATCGTGTAGCTGCCCGCGTCCGTGCAGCGCGCTAGCGCCCATAGCGTGTTGATCTTCAGCGTCTTGCCCGCGTCTCGGATGGGGAAGAGCGCCGACGCCAGCTCCAGCTCAAAGATGTTCCCGTTTGCGGGGTTGGTTGGATGGAGAAAACGGTGCCACTGGCTCGGGAACTCCTGCCGCAGATTGAACATCTGCAGCGAGCGGGTTGTTTCATCTTGGCTGAAGTAGTCGCGCAGATGTGCGACTGCGCCGTTTTTGAACACGCCGGCGTCTTCCCGCGCCGTGTATTTGATGTGCAGAATCGCGTCGGAGATCGAGTCGTAATCGAACTGGCGCAGCGGCCTGCCGAAGTCGGGGTTGTCCGGGTCGGGGTTGTTTGAAGCCTGGTCGCTGAACAGCTCCAGCGACCACTCGCTGACGGCACCCGACCCCTCGAAGGGCAGGTAGCGCTCGTCGCGGAAGCTCAGCTCGAACACGCCGCTGTCGTCCTGGGCGCTGCTGACGGCGATCGCCTTCACGGGGATGTTATTTTCGACGAAGCGGCCGTCGTCGGCGGGCAGGCCCTGATCGTCGACGTTGCGCGGGTAGCCGCTGTCGCCGTCGGCGGTGCTGATGCGAACGCTATTTTTGAGCAGCCGCAGCGTGGCCGAGACAGTGGTGTACGGCCCGACCACGCAGGGCAGCGTCAGGCTCACCGACTTGATGCGGCGGAAGTAGTGGCCGGGGAAGTCCAGATCGAAGAGCTCCTCCGGCAGCCGGAAGAAGCAGCGCCCGGTCTCGCGCAGCTTCACCAGCGCCAGCGGGTCGAGCAGCGCCAGCGAGACGCGCTTGGTCAGCTCGTACTCGCGGCGATTCAGATCGAGGTAGGCGGCTTCGAGCCGGCGCAGGTCGTACTGGAGCTTCTCGCCCGCGAGCAGCCCTTTCTTCAGGCTGTCCCAGTAGCCGAAGCTGATGTAGCTGCTGTCTTGCAGGCCCAGCTCGAAGCGGAAGCTGCGCTCGGCCCGCTTCGCCAGATCGTACGCCAGCTGGTAGCTCTGGAAGTATACGCTCGAAATCTGCCCGGCTTGCCACTGGTATAGCTCCTGGTTGGCGTATTTCGAGCGCATAAAGGCGTCGGTGGCCTGGGCGTCGTCGATCTGGATCAGTTGGTTTTCCAGGTCCTTCTCGGCGATGGCGACGCGCAGCTCGGCGGCGGCGATCGAGGCGTCGATCTGCTCCAGCTCCTTGTTCGCCAGGCTCTCCTGAAGCTTCCACTCGGCCCAGCGGCGCTCGTGCTCGGCGTCGATCGATGCCTTGCCGGCGGCGTGGCTCCGCGCGTTGGCCGAGAACCCGTAGACGCCCGCCCAGGCTTGCAGCGCGCTGCCGATGTTTGGCCCGCCGAACATCACCGTCGATTTCGGCGACCCGCCGACGCCGTTCGCGCCGACCTCGAAGCTTGGGATGATATGCGCCGCCGATGCCGCAACGTTCATGCTCTGCGCGAGCTGCTGGAACAGCAGCGCCTCGCCCAGCTTGGTCTGATGCAGCCGCTCGCCCTGGCTGATCTTCTCGATGTTCTGATAATAGTCGCGGCGGATGGTGATCAGCTCCTTGTTCTTCTTCAGCCCGGCCAGGTTCTCGCGCGCCTCGGCGATCTGCTGCTCGCGCACGGCCTTCGTCGCTTCGAGCAGCTTGATCTCCTGCCCCTGGCGCAGCCGGCTCAGCGCCTCGGCGTCTTGCTTCTCCAGCGCCGCCAGCAGCGTGCCGCCGAGCACCTTCACGTCGTTGCTCAGCTCGTTGGCTTTTTGCAGCAGAACGTTGAAGCGGTAGAGCGGCAGCGCGGCATTCACGTCAGCGAGCGCGCCGCCGATGTCGAGGCCAGCGGCTGCGGCCTTGACCAGCGCGCCGGGGTCGATCGGCGGCTCGAACAGGGCCAACTGGCGTGCCACGCCGTCGATGTTCATGCCGTGGCGAATCTTATACAGCCGGTCGGCGATCGTGTCCCAGTAGCCGAGCAGCTTCTCGTTGTGCGGGATGCCGAAGTACAGCATCGGCAGCGGCGCCGAATCGGCACCGTCCTGCTGGCCGCCGGGCAGCGTCGGGACCAGGTTCTCCACCTCCGTCAAGGCGTTCGAGAAGGCGTCGAACTCGTTCTCCAGCTCGTTGAAGCTCTCGACCGGCGGCTTCGTGCGCGGCGGGAGGCTCCTGGGGCGCGGGCCGAGGATCTCAGCGGCTAGGATGTAGAGCTGGGTCGCCTCGTTGATGCTCTCCATGCTGTCCTGCCGGAACAGGTTGTCGCCCCAAGCGATCAGGTTGTCCAGGTATTTCATCACCACGGTCTTCTGATAGGCGACCGTGCGATAGCCGGCGATGCGATGCGGATCGAACGGGTTCGTGCGCCAGTCGAGCGCCTGCGCTTCGAGGTCTTTGCAGGCCTGCTCCGAGTAGCCCGGCGCGGTCGTGTCGCCGGCCAGCATGCGCAGGATGTTTTCGATGCGCTGCTGGATATACTGCGGGTCGGCAGTCTCGAAGAAGGGCTTGGTGATCCAGTACTTGCTCATCGACGAGCCGCCCGGCGCGGCGCTTTCCAGGCCCAGCGGGTTGAAGATGTAATGATACCAGTCGCGCGCCTCCTCGAAGCGCTGGTTTTTGCTCAGCGAGTTGGCGATCAGCAGGGGCGCGTGGAAAAACAGCTCCCAGTTGTAGGGCGAGTAGGCCCCCTCAACCGCGAAGTCCACCACCTCCGCCGGATAGGCGTTCTCCACCGTGGGCGCGACCACCCACTGCGTAGGCTGGTAGTGCTGGCCGAAGCTGAAGCCGCTGTTTTTGAGCTGTGTCTCGCGGCTCATCAGCGCCGGGATACCTTTGAGCCGGTTGTAGGTCGTCTTGACGAAATCGCCGGCGAACGGGTGATAGTGGTTTTTAAAGTGGAACTGTCGGGTGTGGAACTGCTGCAACGCCTGATCACCCAGGTAGTAGCGCGCGACCCGCAAACGGAAGCGCCTGATCAGGTCGCGCACCTGCGCGTCGGCGTACGGCGGCGGTGCCTCTTCGGGGAAGACTTGCCAGAGAAACGCTTCCAGATCCTTCCGCTCGTCCACCGTCAGCCCCGCGAGGTCGTAAGCTTCGGCGTAGGCGCGGGCCTCGTCCTCCCAGAAGCGCTCCTGCTCGCGGTAGTCGTCTTTGAGCGCGGGGTAGTATGATCGCCCGTTTTCGCCCGCGCGCGCCGGCAGCACGAAGAAGCTGCGCTTTTTGTCGTTGTAAAAGAACGGCAGCCAGGTTCCCACCGGCGTCGTCTCCCCTTCGAGCATCAGCTTGTCGAAGTACGACAGGTGCCACGCCGGCGACATGCTGAACAGCCAGGGCGTCTGGTTCAGAACCGGCGCATAGCGCGGGACGGTGGACGACCAGGCGAAGACGTTCTCGATCGTGAAGTCGTTCTGCGGCAGGTCGTGGCGGCTGGTGCTCTGGCCGAACTCGGTTAGCGCGCCCAGCTCGACCCATTTCGCGAACGAGGTGTAATATTTGCTCGCGTCCTGGCCCACCGCATCCCACTCCGGCCGGATGGCGGTCTGATAGGATCCGGCCAGCGCCGCCCGCTCGGGCACGCCTCTGGCGCTCGTGACCTCGAAGGCGCTGTGCAACTCGGCCTGCTCCAGCCCATCGCTGCCCAGGCTGTACCCGTCGATCGTGATGCCGAACCGCCCATCCAAATCGCTGCGATCGATCGGGAAGAAGCGATAGAACTTGTGGACGATATCGACGGTGGTGATCCAGCTGCTCTGGTAGAAGTCTTTCGAGACCTGCTTGGGCGTCCACGCGCCCTGGCGATACTCGCTGACCGCCAGCTGCACCCGCAGCCGCGTGATGGCGGTCTTGACCGCGCCGAGCGTCGCGCCGGGAGATGGGATCGGCACCGGTGCCTGGTTAGCCGCGTCGTCGGGCGTCTCGGTGAACACCGGCCAGAACAGGAACAGGCGCTTGTTCACGACCGCCGGGATGAGGTAGTCGCCCTCCTGGATGTCGAGGTCGACCGGCTCCCACGGCGTCCACTGGCGGTAGTCGTAGCGGCGGTAATAGTAGCGGTGCGACTCGGCACCCGGCGTGCGCCCAAACACATGGATGATCGCGTTGTCGCCGTCGTCCTCCTGGTAGAACCCGGCGATCTCAAGCTGCGCCACCAATTCCAGCTTGTCGAGGTAGTTCGCGAAGGCAGCCTCGACGGCGCGCTGATCGACCTCGTTTTGCAGCAGTTCGTTTTCCAGATCCTTGAAAAACGGCGAGCGATCTTGCTTCAGCTCCGGCTCGATCCAATTCTCGGGCCAGAGGAATACCTTACGGTTGGCCTCCCAGACGCGGTATTTGCGCATCCATTTCCACCAGCGCCACGCGCCGTCGCCCTCGGCGTTGACCACAACATCCGGCTCCAGGCCCATGAAGCAGCGCTGGACGAACAGCTGCACCGAGCCGGCGGCCTGCGTCAGGCGGCTGGTTAGCTGGACCGACGACATCTCGACATCGAGCAGGTAGTAGGCGTACAGGTCGTTGGCGTTCTCCCACTTGCCGCTCGGGACGCCGGCGGGCTGCGGTTGAGCGAGCAGGTATGCGACCAGGGCGTCGCGCTTACGCTCGCGCAGCACGTCCTGGATCTCGGCGCTCAGCGCGAGCCAGGTCTCGCTCCCGAACCTGGCGCGCAGCAGGTCTCTGAGCGCCCTGGCGTGCGCGTCGGTCATGGCGGCGGCAGCGAACGTTTTCAGCGCGCCGACGCCGGCGTTGAGCGCTTCGCCGAAGGAGAAGGCCCGGCGCATGCGCTCCCAGCTCTCGGCCAGCAGGTAGTCAGCCGGGTAGGCCAGGTCGAGCGAGCCGATCAGCGACTGCACCTCGCTCGCGATCCAGCCGTGGTTCAGCCGCTGAACGTCGGCGGCGAAATCGGCGGGCGCGGCGTATGCGCCCGCGCTCAGCTTCGCCAGCACGGCGAGCAGGGTCGTCTCGTCCTCGGGCAGGCCGTCGCGCAGGCTCAGCAGGCGGCTGGTCCGCAGAAAGCGGTCGAGCGATGCGATCGCCCCCGCGCCGTCAAGCGGCAGCGTCTGGAGGTCCAGCAATCGCGCCGGGGCGGCCAGGGCGGCGATATTCTCGAACTCCGCCAACGTGAGCTTCCACTTTTTCAGGATCGTCGCGGCGCGCTGCGCCCAGAACCAGCCGTCGAAGGTGGTCTTGAGCGTCGCGTAATCGACGACGCCGGTGGTGGCGGCGAACGGGCCGATCAGGTGGGCCAGCAGCGCGCCTGGTGCCACGGAATAGCCGGTCAGCAGCCGCCGCGTCAGCGCCTCGGTCAGCCCAAGCTGGGCGCTGCTCTGCCGAACGACCGCCTCTTGCGACAGCGTCTGCGACAGGTAGGCCAGCGCCTTTGTCGCCGCCGTGGCGAGGTTCTGGGCCAGGTTGTCGTCGGCGGGCGTGGCCGGGTCGCGCAGCGGGAATTGCAGGTCGCCGTCGAGCAGCCAGATGCGCTGGTCGGGCGGCGCGATCTGCCAGGGCTGGCCGGCCAGGCTGTCCAGGGCGCTCCGGTAGGCGGCATCGGCGGACAGCGCGGCGAGCGCCGCTTTTTGTTTGTCCGAGAGGATGCCGGCGAAGCGCAGCAGGCGCTGCTCGGCGTCGTAGGAGATCTTCTGGGCCAGGGCGGCGTCGGGCAGCGCCTTAAAGTTCACCTGGGCCGGCAGGCTGGCGAGCGCGGCGCTGAACTGCGGGTCGTAGAATTTCAGGGCCAGGCGCGCATCTCTGAAAAACGCATCGATCGCCTGCACGTACGCCGGGATGCTCGTCACGTTCGCTAGCGCGGGGTCTTTGCGCAGCGTTATGAGCTGGGCCTCGGTCATCAGCCCGGTAAAGCGCAGCGTCCTGGTCGGCTCATCATAGCGGATGCGGATGGACTGCTTGATCGCCTGCGGGAAGTCGAAGCCCGCCGGCAGGCCCGGCACGATCGCCTCTTGGGTCAGCTCGTCGCGCAGGATGGCGACGAACGACTGCGCCGCCGCCTCGTCGCGATTCAGCTTTTGCAGCAGCGCGATCAGCAGCGTGGTCAGGCGCTCGACATCGCTGGGCGGCGTGGCGGTGAGGAAGCCGTAGCGGGCCAAGCTGTGCTCGGCCTGGATCGCCTGCACATCTTTGCGCAGCCCGAGCAGGAAACGGGCCGCGTCGGCCTCTTTCACGGCGGCCTTGGCGCTGCGGTCGGCGGCGAGCACCCAGTTCAGCTCGTCGGGTGTGAATCCGGCGGCTTTGAGCTGGTCGATGCGCTCGACATACTCCCAGGCCGCGCGCGGGCTGGCGAAGTCCGCGACATCCTGCCGGGCCAGCTTCAGCGCGACCTGCCACTCCTCGGTCTTGAGCTTCAGCAGCCGCGAGATCCAGGTGTGTCGCCACAGGAACGATAGGTTCGCCAGCGTCAGGGCGTCGGTGATATACGGCGTGCCGTTGGAGGCCCTGGTCAGCGTCTTGAACACGGCCAGGTCGCTCTCGCGCAGGCCCAGCGCCGCCAGCACGGCCGGCTGGTGCGCGCTGATGGTTGCGCCGGTCGGCAGATCGCCGGTGGCCGGGTCGAGCTGGAACGCCGGGTCGAGCGGGTTGATCAGGCGTTTGTTCAGGAATAGGCTCTGGTAGAGCGCCTGCTCCCTCGGCTGGTGGAGCCGGGTGAAATGGCTCTGGACGTTCAGGTTGCCGAACAGGGCGCAGAGCTGCTCGACCGAGGCTTTGGCGCCCAGCCGCTTGCGCAACTGGCTGAAGTAGAACAGGTTGATCAGGAACGGCTCGTCGAGCGCGCCGGCGCCGATGCGCGGGTGGCGGATGACTAGGTCGATCTCCCACATCTGCCAGCCCTGGAGCTTGCGCCACAGCCGCAGGAAGCGGTGGATGCGGTCGAGCTTCGCGGCGTCCAATACCCGCACGGCCTGCTTGTCGAGGTCGTCGGAGGCGTCGAGGTGGACGATGGCCATGTCGCCAGCCGGGTTGACGAACTTCAGGTCCAGCAGGGCCAGCAGTTGGTTATACTCCAGCCCGGTCTTGCGCAGAAACGCTGCGACGTTGCCGACGGCGTCCAGCCAGGCGGCAGCGGTCTCGCCCCAGATCTGCTGCTGCCCGGCGACGGTGACGTCGGCCACCAGGATGAGGCGCTGCTCGTCGAACGCGGCGGCTGGGTCGCTGCTGATGCCGAAGTATTCGGCGGCGATCTGGCCCTCGGTGGGGTTGTTGGGCGCGGACGGGCCGCGCAGGGCGCGCATGAGATCCCAGCGCTTGAGGTTGGTCTTCTGAAGCGCCGCCCGGACCTCCTCGGCGAACAGGTCGAACGGCAGCGCCAGCGGACGCTTGGCGGCGCGCAGCTTGGCGTAGGCGTTGGGGTTGACGTAGTGCGGGTAGGCGCGCAGCTCGGCGGCGTCGGCCTTGGTGTTGCGCAAAACCTCGGCGAAGAAGTTCGGGCCGGTTTGTTTCTTTAGCAGGTAGGTCGCCTCGTCGCCGTGCGCGGCCCAGCGGTTGGGGTCGGCGGGGTTGATTTGCACGAGCGAGAAATCGGCACCGAGGCTGATGCTCCGTGCGGCGAGCGCGGCGGCGACAGCGGCCTTGGCGGCGACCGGATCGGATGGCATGGCGGCGAACCCCGGCAGCTCGATCGCGTTGGCCGCGACCGCCTGCTCGAGCACCTCGCAGACTACGTCGATGTAGGGCAGGGTCGTCTGGGCGTTGTCGCCGTTCAGCTCCAGGTAGCCCAGGTCGGGACGGCGGCCGAACAGGATGTCTTTGACGGTCTGGGCCGGGTTTTTGGCCTTGCGGTCCTTCAGGAACATCAGCAGATCGGCGAAGTAGGCGGCTGGGCTGAGCGCCGAGCGGTCCTGCTCGCCCTCGTACAGGGCGCCGGTCCCGAACAGCGTATCCCAGTTGGGGAAGCCGGCCAGGGCCTGGTCGCCGGTTTGCAGCGCCAGAGGCAGGGCCTCGGTCGCCAGCGCCTTGAGGTCAGCCACGACGGTCAGCGCGGCGGCGTGGGTGTCGGCGGCGCGGTTCCAGGCGATGCGGGCGCTCTCGGCGCTGAAGCCGGCGCGACCGGCGTAGCGCTGCACGAACTCGTCTTGGCCCATGCGGTAGATCTGCCGGGCGGAGTGGATGTCGTCGGCCAGCAGCGCATCGGCGGCCTCGAAGGTCGGGGCCAGCTTGAACACACGCTGGGCCGCCTTCAGCTCGCGCTGGAAGGACTCGTCGTTCGCCAGCGCGCGCAGGCTCGGGTGGAGCTGATTTTTGAGGAAATCGTCCACCGGCGTGCTCAGCAGCTCGAATTCGGGGTGGCGGTCGAGCAGGCTGCGCCACGCATCGGGGCGGCGCAGCCCATGCACGCCGCCGTTCTGCATGGCGCGCTCCAGCCCGCCGGCGAACGCACTGGTCGGGAAGGCTTCGCGAAAGCGCAGCGCGAGCAGCTTGCCGTAGGTCTCGGCTTGCGGCGGCGCGATCCGCCGCGCCGCGTCGCCTGCCGGGAGCGGCAGATCGATCACGCCGGCGGCGTGCTTGGCCGTGATCAGGGCGACCCACTCAGCCTGGCTCTTTTTGGCCAGCGCGCGAATCTGCTCGGGCCGATGCAGGCCGAACTCGCCCTTGAGCATTTTGACGACCGAAAAATCGCCCTGGGTCAGCTCGGCCAGCTCAAAGGACGCGCGCAGGTCGGCGATCTCGCGCTCGTCGAAGGAGCGATCCTGCTCCAGCGCCGCGAGCAGCGCCGGTGTCAGCGCGCGGTGCTGGTTGAACAGGCGGGCGAAGGCGGTCTGCTTGGCCGCGTCCTTGACGCCGGCATCGACGAGCGCCGACTTGACGAAGCCCGGCTTGGGCGCGTCGCGGACGATCTGGCCCGCCGCGAAGTGCAGAAACGCCTCGACCCAGCCGTCGGCACCAGTCTGGAAGCTCGCGGGGATCTCCTTCAGGTTGAAGCTGCGGACGAGCGCCTTGCGCACGGCGGCGGCGTCCAGCGTGAGCGCAGCCTCCAGCGCCGTCGCAGCCTGATCGGCCAGGCTGCGCCCCTCGGCGTAGGTATACTGCGAGCCGCCCAGCAGCGCGAACCAGAACTCGGCCTGGATCGCCTGCGCGGCCAGCCGGTGCGCCACGGCGAAGCGCGCCAGCGCCGCTGTTTCCAGCCCGGTCTCGCCGTGCAGAAAGCTCAGATCCTGGTGCTGCTGATCTTCCTCCAGGTCGGCGACCTTCAGGTTTTCCAGCGCTGGCGCGATGGCCTGGCCGATCGCCTCGAACAGCGACGCCGGCGGGGCCTCTGCGGCGGGAATGGTAAGATCGACCTGGGCGACGGCCGGCGCGTTGAACAGCAGCGGCGCGGCGGCCAGCAGGGCTCCGTCGGACGAGAAGGCTTTGATGACCAGGTCGGCGCCGCCCTTGCCCGCGCCGGGGAGCTGATCGTGGGAGTAGCGAATCTGGTAAAGGCCGCGCTCGTCGGTCTGGCTCTGGCCGAGCGCCTGCTCGCTGCGCAGGCCGCGACCGAACGCGGATACCGCGATCCCGGCGGCGGCTGAGCCATCGGACCTGCGAATGGTGCCCTTAACGATATATTCGGGCTGCGTTCCTACGCCGTTCGTCTCAGTTTGTAGCTTGGTTGTCATTGGTTTTTACTCCTCATTTCGCCCGATGCGGGCGGAAAACTTCTGCTTCCGTCCAATCGGGGCGGCTACGCCGCCCCGATTGGACGGAAAGAAAGGATTCTTGGAGGGGCTGCGCCCCTCCAAACCTCCCCTGGCGGGCGGCAAATAATCTTTCTTGGGGGCCTGCGGCCCCAATCCCTCGCCCCGCTACCTGCGTAAGTTCATTTCACCGCATGCAGATCGATGCGTGGCAGATACTGAAGATCACAGTTCGGTTACTCTCCCGCAGTGCCTGGATTTCGGCCTTCGACAATGTGGTGAGGTCTACCACTTCCACATTGGAATACCTTGCGAAATACTTTGCGTCCAATTCGAAGAACTTGCGCTCGGCTGCAATCAGACCGGACATAGTTCCGCCATGTGCGCCGGTAAGAATAGTCACAGGCCCGCCGCGAGCGGATTGAACGATGCCCTCAATATGTGATGAATCCGATGTAACCTGTCCCACCGTTTCGAAGATCCGGCCGCCTGCCTTATTTGTTGTTACGACCCACGATGATTCAGCCGTCACCCCCAGCCGCTTATAAAGCTTACCTCTTTCACTGAGCGGGATTTTAAGATCGCGGACGCCGGAGCCCGCTGACGACCCGGCGCGACCGCCGCTCGGGCCAGGCCCTTCGCCAGCCGCCTTCAAGAGGCGACCTACTAGAACCTGCGCCAGATCTTCTGCGGCTTGTTTAGGATTACCAGTAGCCGAATGATAGATCGAGCGCGACGTAAAGTAATATTCCGGCGCAAGGATCGCAGCGCCTGCCTTTGCAGTTGTAATCACTCGTTGCGGATCTCTGTAGCGATTAAGGTTGCGTTCCGTCGCTGCGCGCCCCTCTCTATTGGTATAGATGCCTCCTTCCGAGTTGTATTGAGGCGTGGTTTCAATAGTTTCGTGCTCTTGGCTCTTCCTCGCCATCCAGCCTTGCGCGATAGCGCCCTGGTATACATCCTGAAGGTTTAGCGCTTCAGCGAAGATTTTAGCGCCTTCATCGAATAGCTCCCTGGAATCGTCCTGAGCCGAACAGTTCGGACGATTAGCGCCCGCAAGTTCAAAAAACAGATACACCAATTTTGTTGCAGTGGGGTCATTGCGCGCCTGGATGCCCTTGACGTCGTCCGTTCTATGGCGAGTTTCCACGATTTCCTTAAATGTGTCGATGATTTTTGGAGAGAGCTGCTGAGATTTCGAATCCGTCCCATTCGGATCGACAAGATTCACCGGATTGTCGCGCGTATAGCAATACAGGTTTACTCCATCCTGGAGCGATAGCGGATCGCAGCTCAGCCAGCGCCCCAGCCACGGCGCGTAATACCGTGCCCCGTGATAGCTGAAGCCGCTCTCCTCGTCGCGCTCCATCGCCGTGTAGCGGTAGCGCTTCAGGCCGACCTCGGCGGCGCTGCGCCCGGCCTGGTAGGACGTGCTGCCGTAGGGATAGTATTCCTCGTAGGAGATGATCTGGCCGGCTTCGTCTAGCTCCAGCGACGCCGAGCCGAGGTGGTTGTCGAACTGGTAGCGAATCAACTGCTCCGGCGCGGGCGTGTCGGTGCGCGTCTCCACCAGCGCGATGCGCCGCTTATCGTCCATGACGTGCAGCGTCTCGCGCTCCAGCGTCAGCGTGGAGCCGTCGTTCTCGTATTCGCGGTAGATCTCGAAGCCGCCCAGGTAGATTCGCTCGCTCTTGCGCGTGGGCGTCTGCCCGACCGCCGCTTGGCGCTCGGTCACTTTGCGCGCGCGCTGGCCGCCGGCTTCGTAGACGTAATACGTGGTCTCCGGCACGCCGCCGTTGCTCACGACCTGCCGCGCGGTCGCCTGGAGCTGGTCGCGCTCGTTCCAGCGCATCAGCGGCAGGTGGCTCATGTGCGTCAGGTTGCCGTGGGCGTCGTAGGTGTAGCTCTCGGTCGCCTGGCCGATCGTTGTGCTGCTCAGGCGGTTGCTGACCTTGCCCGGCTCGATCAGGCTGGGCTCGGCGTAAGCGTAGGCGCGCGTCCAGTCGCCGCCGGCGGCCCGGTGGACCAGCTGCGCGAAGTTGCCGACCGCGTCGTACAGATATTGCTCGGCGTAGTTGCGCATCGCCTGGCCGTCGTTGGGGTGCTGGAGCCGCACGCGAAAGGCGTCGTCCCAGGTGGTCTCGGGCTGCCCGAGCTGGCCGACGTGCTCGCGTCCGCTGGCGCTGATCAGGCGATAGAGCGCATCGTAGACGTACGCAGCATGCGGCTCGACCACCTGGCCGTTAAAATAGATCGTCTGCTGGGCGTCGTCGCGGATGGAGGCGATGTTGCCGGCTGGGTCGTAGACATAGGCGAGATCCTGCAATCGCTCCGCGCCGCGCTGCGTCCGCAGGCGGGCAAGCCGGAACGTCAGCGGGTTGTAGTCGTAGGTCGTCGCGATGCCGTTGCCGTAGTTGATGCGCGTGCGCTGGCCCTTGGCGTCGTAGTCGATATTGGCGACGAATACGGCGGCGGGCTGGGCCCCGTGCAGGCTGGCCTCAACGCGCTCCAGCAGGCTGGCCACGTTGTAGCCGAGGCGGATGACGCTGGGCTGCGTGGCCGGCGTGTGCGGCGTTGTCAGCTCGGTCGGGCGGTTGAGCGCGTCGTAGCGCGTGGCGCTGGCGTAGACCTCGGCCTCCAGCGCCACGGCGGGCCAGTCCAGCGTCGCCTTGTATTCCTGGGCGAGCTGGCGGCGGCTGCTCAGCAGATTGCCTTTGAAATCGTACTCGTCGGTGGTGACGACGCCGGCCTGGTCGAAGAGCTGAACCGTCTTGCCGCGCAGGTTGCCGGCCTCCGGGTTAGGGTAGGTTTCGCCATAGATCGTGCGCCCCACCCGCAGCTCGGCGCCCGCGCCTTCGCGCACAAAGGCGTCGGTCGGTCGCCGCAGGGCGTCGTAGGCGGTGCGGAACCGGCGGCCCTGGCTGTCCCAGGCGTAGAACGGCTTGCCCGCCGCGTCGCTGATCGTCCAGCGCTCGCCGGCCTCCATGCTGGCCTGGTGGATGACGGTTCCGAGCATGTCGTAGTCGTAGCGCATGACCACGCGGCCCAGGGCGTCGATAAACGTGCGCTGGTTGCCTTCGATGTCGAAGTACACGTGCGTGTGGTGGAACTCCTCGGCGGGCGGGAGGCGGGCGCGTCGCTGCGCTTGAAGCGGTTGTGGGCGATGGTCAGGAAGCTGCGCCCGAGCGAGTCGGCGTGGGCGACGATGGGCGTGTCGGCGTGGACCGCCGCCTTTTCCGCAGCGGCCTGCTCGGCCGGCCCCAGCTGGTCGTTCTGGCGCGCGGCGTGCCATGTGGGCAGGTACTCCGCGTCGGGCAGGCGCATGAAAAACCCTTTCACGTCGTCGTCGGCTGCGGGATCGCGCAGAACGGTGTCGTTGACATCGTAGACGGCCTGCCGCCAGGGGTCGAAGACGACTTTTTCCCAGCTGTGATCGGGGCGCAGCGTGGCGACGACGCGCTCGACCGGGTCGTAGAACAGGAGCGGGCTGACGCCGGTATCGGTCATCTCGCGCTCGTCCTCGTAGAGATGGGTCGCGGCGAAAAATGGCTCGTACTGCCTGACCGGCTTGCCTTTGTTGTTGAATACCGTGCGCCCGTTGCCGACCCAGCGCTGCGGCGTGTCGGCCAGCACCGGCTTGCCGTCGGCGTCGCGCACCAGCGCGCCGGGCAGCACGTCGCCGCTCGGGAGCGTCTGATCGGGCTCGCGCTGGGGTGCCGCGCCGGGCTCGGCGGGGATCTTCTGCTGGATCTCGCGGCCAAAGCCGTCGGAGTAGGCGAAGCCGACCTTGATGTTCGTCTGCACGCCGCCGGGGTCGGCGAAGTGCGTCTCGCGCGCCAGCGTCGCGGCGAGCGCCGGCTGGCCGCTCCGCTGGAAGCGGCCGAGGTCGTAGACGATCCGCGCCGTGGCCTTGCCCAGCAGGTCGGCCGCCTGGCCGTGCGGGTCGGCGGCGAACGCTTGCAGCGCCGCCAGCGGTGGGTCGGCGTCGATGTCTTCGAGCAGATCGCCGAGGTTCTGCCCGGCCTTGCCGCGCAGCGCCGTCGCCACGACCATGCCCAGCGCGTCGAAGGCCGCCTCGGAGCGGTTGCCGTTCGGATCGGTCGCCAGGCGCGGCGCGAGCACGCGATAGTCGTTCTGCGCGCGCGTCGTGTTGCCGAGCGTGTCGCGCGTTTCGACCATCAGCAGCCGATGATCGTCGTAGGCGACGACCGTCGCGGTGTTGTGCTGATCGGTGTGGAACGGGTCGCGGTAGCGATGCGGCATGAAGAAATGCCCGCGCGCGTGGGCAAGCTCCTGGGCCGGCGCGTCGGATGCGCCCGGCGAAAGGAACGCCCGCCCCGAGGGAATCCACCAGCGGCCGTCGCCGTCAAGATCGACGTAGCCGCCGCCCTCGCCGCCCTGGCTGCCCAGCACTGTGGCCGGATCGGGCAGCAGGAAGACCTGCGCCAGCAGCCCCGCTGTGAAGGCCAGCTTGTAGCTCTCGCCCGGCAGCGCCAGCGCTTGCGCCTGCCCGAGCGGCAGGAGCACCAGCGGGTCGGCCTGGGCCGCGCCGAGGTCGTCGGGCCGGTAGCGCATGCGGATGTGCTCGATCAGGCGGCGCTGCCGGCCGCCGACGGGCGCGTCCTCGTAGGCGATCTCGGAGTCGAAGATCAGCGTCGCCTCGCCATCCGTCTGCTGAACGAGATCGGCGCTTTGGAAACGCCCGGCGGCTCCGCTGGGCAGGTAGCCGATCAGCTCGTAGGCGCGGGTCTCGCATGGCAGCGGCGCGCGGTAGGCGTCGGCGGATGCGACGGCGTTGGTGACGCGGTTCTCGGTGTAGGTGACGAACGTCTGCTGCTGCCTGGCCTGGTCGTCCGCCGACAGGCTCATGTCGGGTCGGCGACGGCCGTAGCCGATCGCGGCGGATTTCAGGATATTGCCGAACTCGTCGGCCTCCAGCGTGAGCGTATGGCCGATGCGCGGATCGTCGGGGTTGCGCTCGTAGTGGTAGCTGATCGACTCGCGCGGGTGGACCAAGAACACCCCGTGGCGGTTATCGGCGCGTCGCTGCAACGTTCGGATCGTGAAGTTCTGCTCGGTGACGGCATAGGGAGGCGCGGCCTTGCCCGATCCGTCCAGGGCGTACACCTCCTGGCGCAGCATCACGCCCTTCAGCGCGCGGCAGGCTTCGCGCTCCTCCTCGACCGTCAGGCCATCGGGGAGCACGCTGTCGTCCAGCAGCAGATCGCGCGCCTGGGCGTCGGTCAGGCCCGGCTCGCGGTAATACTCGCCCTGGTCGCGCTCGTCGAGCAGGCCCGCGTAGAAGTTCGAGACCCGGCTGCGATCCAGGTAGATGCCGGTGTGGAACCAGGTCTTCGTATGTACGGGCGGCACATGCGAGGCGGCGTCGATGTTGTCGCCGGTAGGGAAGCCGTCGCTGGTGCTGAGGGTGCCAAATTCCTCGGTGTCGAACTGCTCGACCATGCCGAAGCCGCGGAACTCGCGCTCCTGGCCGTCGAAGTAGCCGTGGTGGTAGGCGTAGCGGGTGACGAAGCGGTTGCGGCTGATCTGGTCATATATCTCGACCCGCTCGACCACATGCACCGGGAAGGGCAGCCGCGTGATCCACGGTTTGCCGTCGCGCTTGTCCTGCAAGTAGAACTTCGTCGATGGGGCGTATGCTACACGGGTCTCGGCACCCAGGTTGTTGCTGGTCTTGACCAGCAGGTGTGGCTTTTGCCCGCCCATCAGATCCACGTAGCGCACCCGGCGCCGCGCATCGCCGGGCAGCGGCGACGACCAGACCAGGCAGGCGGTGCCGTTGCCGAACAGGTCGGCCAGGCTAATGGCGATCAGATCGTCCACGTTGGGGGCGACGGGCAGGCGGTACGGTGCGCTCCAACTGTTGCCGGACTGGTTGAAATACAGGCGTACAGCGTCGTGGTATACATAAATGATATCGGTGGTGCCCGTACCGTCAATATCTGCCAGCCGGATGCGCTTGTGGTCGAACTGATCCGGGTGGTCGAAATGGGGCGCGTTGTCCATTGTTACCTTGGTGCCGAAACGGCCATAGCCCAGGTTAGGCCAGTAGCAGATCTCGCCGTTGCGGATACGCACCAGATCGGTGAGGCCGTCGCCGCTGAGGTCGGCAAGATAGATCGACTGAGCACCGTTGGCGAAGACCAGCCGGGGGCCGTGCTCTTCATCCAGCGCCTGCTGGACGCGATGGGCCGGCCCGAAGCCATCCTCGGCCAGCGAGGCGTGCCAGGTGAAGGCGTCATCTTCGCTGATCAGCACATCGGCGTGGCCGTCGCCGTCCAGGTCGACGAACCTCACGTTGGGGTCGCGCGTGTCGCGGTTGAGGCGCGAGGTGAACGGGCGGAACGGCTGCCAGCCTTCAGCCCCGTCGTGTTCGTACAGGCCGGGCGTGGGGCCATCCAGCACCACCAGATCGATCTGGCCATCGCCCGCGAGGTCCATGAACTGCGCCTGTCCAGCGGCTAGGTTCAGGTTGGGCCTGGCGGCAACACGCTCCAACGGCGCGAATTCGACCGGACGATCGCTGATCGGGCTGACGTTGCGCTTGTAGAACCAGGCACCGGCCTGCTCGGTGAGGATGCCGGGGATGCCTTCGCCATGCAGATCGGTCCACTGGTAGGCAGCGCCGTCTAGCCCGATCGGTAGGTTTTCGAGGCTTGCGGCATCGACGTCCTGGATCGTGTCCTGGATGATCGGTTGGGTGTATGCGAACTCGGCCGGCGGCAGGCTACGTTTCAGATAGCCGCCGTTGTGCCGACGATAGCCGCTCTGGGTCACGGCGCGCAGGAACGTGTAGACGGCGTTGCGGGCATCGCCGGGGTCTTGCTGGTGGGAATAGCTGAAGTCTGTGGAGCGCACCAGACAATCGTCGTCCACGCCCGCCTCACCGTCGAAATGGTGGAACATCAACACCCGCCGGCAGAGGCGACCGGTGCGCACCTCAAAGCCGGCGCGGTAGGACGAGAACGGGTCGTCACGGTAGCTCCACTGGCCGGAGTCATGTGGTTTCGGTACGCTATCGTCGTGCTCGCCGTAATCGAACACCGCCTCGAACATCCAGCCGGCGCTCTGGACCTGCTCGCTCGTGAGGAAGCCCGGTCGCTGTCCCGCGTTGTCCAGCAGCGGCACGCGGTTGCCGTAGCGGATGCGCTTGAGATAGCGGTTGGCTGTGCGGCGCGGGTCGTCGCGGTCGCCCCGGTTGCGCTCGTGCGCCTGGCTCAGATCGACGCCTGCGCCATCTTCGGCCTTGTACTCGTAAAAAACCGCGTTGCCCTTGTCGTCGCGGGTCTCGCAGATCAGCCAGGTGAAAATGCGCCGGGGGTCGCCGGGGTCGGCGATGCGGGAGTTCTCGTCCTTGCCGTAGATCGTGAGCACATTCTCTTTGGAGATCGAGCGCCAGTGGATGTCGCCGTCGCTCTGGCGCGTCCAGCGCTCGATGCGCGCGAACAAGCCCTCGATGCGCGGGCGGTAGCGCTGGACGCGGTAGCCCTCGGGCGAGAGGTCCGGCCCCGCAGCCGGGCTCGGCGTCAGATCCTCCGCGCCGGAGAGGATGAAGATGTCGGACTCCTCGTCGTACTGCGGCAGCCCCTTGTCGGTTCTGTGGGTGATCGACGGCAGGGCGAGATTCCACCCGAAGCCGAAGGCGCTATTGCCCGACCCGGAGTCATAGGAAAGCGCAAGCTGGGGACCAAAGCCCGACCGGCCAGGCGAAAGCGCGATCGGGACGGTTATTGAGCCAGAGCCGGTGGCAGGATTGGCGGCGAACTTCTCGTCGATGCCGCGAATCGCGCCACCGCCTTTGGGCAGGGAGATCGCAGGCGCAGCCGGTGCCCACGTCTCCTCGTTTCGACCTGTGGATGCTGGAGCCATAAACCCCTCCGTAAAATCAGCTCTCGGCGAGCATAGCGGAGGGGTCTCAAGAAAGTCTGAAAAGACGCGCCGGCCCGATCAAATCGATCGGGCCGGCGCACGCTGCTGTCGTCTTAAAAGCTGTTTTAAAAGGGTGGTTTGGAGGGGCGAAGCCCCTTCAATTCTTCCTTCGTGGTCGTGTGACGGCGGCAAAGCCGCCGTCACACGACCACGAAAAGAGATTTTGGGGGTCGTGCGGCCCCCGCAACCCCCAGCAGGCAGACCCTCTGAGTAATTATTCCTGCACTACAACCACTCGAAAACCCCAGGAGCTGTAATCTGCGCTAATAAAGCTCTTGATACGGTGCGTGACGCGTGCCCATCGCTTTCCAGTGCTATACTGCGCACCGCGCACCACGCGCTCGCCAGCATCCCCGAATGCCTGCGCTGTGCCAGGATAGGATTGCCACATGCTCGCCGTCCACTGACGGACGTTGCCAGTGATATCCAGCGCGCCACAGGGCGCGGCCCCACCCGGAAAACAGCCGACCGGCGTGGTCCAATGCCATTGAGCCTGCCGGTCCTCCGCGCTGGTCCACCCTGCGACATAGTCCTCGCGCCACTCGTCGCCCCACGGGTAGCGCCGTGTGTCGCCGCCCCGCGCGGCGGCCTCCCACTCTAGCTCAGTCGGCAGGCGCACCTCCACGCCGATTTTGCGGCTCAGCCAAGCGCAGAAGGCCGTGCAGCGCTGCCAGCTCACGCCATAGACCGGTTGATTTGGCGCGTTATAGCAGGCAGAGCTGTCATACTGCGACTCGGCCTCGCCCGCTTCGCGCAGCCAGAACCGCCACTGCTCATTCGTGATCGGATAGCGTGCGATCAGCAGCGGTGTGCGCAGCTCAAAGCGGTGTAATGGCCGTTCCTCCGGGCCAGCCTCCTGATCGTGCTCGTCGCTGCCGATCCAGTAGATTCCGGCCTCAAGACGGCAGAAGTAGCTCGCGTGATCGCCCGCCAGTGCGCGCTCGATCGCCTGCCGCCACGCCGCGATCGTCGTTGGGTAGCGCGGGTCGCCCAGGTTGCCCAGCAGGAAGCCGGCGCGCACACGCTCGCTCGTCGGCAGAGGCTGGGCGCGATCGGCCAGCAGCGCGGCCAGCCCCTGGCGCAGCGCAGTCTGGAACTGCTCCGCACGCAGCTCCGACCAGCCGTGCAGGCGGGCCCAGGTCCGATCCTCGCTGATCTCGGCTGCCAGAATCAGATCGCGCTGCCAGCGCTCGGCCGGCTTTGCCAAGCCGTGTTCCTCACGCGCCAGCAGCGCGTCGAGCAGGCACCATAGCGTGGCGGGCGGCAGCAGCCCTGCGCCCAGCAGGATCGGCTCACGCCAGCGTTCCGCGTCGCGATAGCGTAGCAGCGCTGCCACCGGGTCGGTATCGCGCAGCGCCAGGCGGCGGGCGACGCAGAAGTGTTGCAGCGCTAGGTAGGCGAACTGGTATGAGTCGCCCACGCTCGCGGGCGTGATGATACCGCTGCGCTCGATTAGCCAGTCGATGCGGCGCCGCAGGACCTCCGCCCCATCGCCGGTCCTGCCGTCGGAGGCTACGAGCTGGTGCAGCCGTGTATCGACGAGGGCGCGGTCGAAGCGGCTGCGCTCATCGTTGGCGGGCGCGTCGCGATACGCCTCGTAGGCAAGCTGGTCGAGCAGCGCCAGGATGCGCTGCCCCCAATCGATGCCTAGCTCGCCCAGGTCGGCCAGATGCGACAGCCCACGCAGGCGATCCCACTCGCCGAGCAACAGATCGAGCAGCGCCTGATAGAGCGCCGGGCAATCGCGTGGCAGCTCGCCCTCGCCGCAGGGCTGGAGCAGGATCCGACACAGCAAGAGCGGCGCGCTGGCCAGCTCGAACAGTTGCTCGCGCCGCTCCCGCTCGCGCATCAGATACTGCTTGGTGCGCTCTGGCGCCGCAGTGCCAAACGATAGCAGCTGTGCAGTGCGCTCGGCCTGCACCGGGCTGATCAGGCCGGCGGCGCTCAGCTGAGCGTAGCAGGTGGGGATGAAGTGCCTGACCTGTGCTGGCGTCCAGGGTGCCAGGGTCTCGACCGGCCAGTCCGTCTCAGCACGAAGCTGATCGAAGGCGCGCGTGCGGCAGGTGAGCACCGCGCGAGACTGAGGAAAGCGCTGCATGAAAACATCCACGGCGCACAGCGTCTCGCGCCGCGTGACATGCGCGTCGCGCGCAGCTTCCAGCGGCACTTCGTCCAGCCCGTCGAAGAGCAGCAGGGCTGCGCCGCTCGCCAGGGCTGCTGCAACACATCGTCGATGCCCACGACGCCCGATTGGGCCATCGCGGCGACGAGCGCGGCGAGCACCGTTCGATCAGCGTCGCCGTCGCGGGCCAGAGCCTGGGCCAGCGCGCGGAGTGATACGATAAGCGGCAGGCGCGCGAGCTGCTCAAGTCGCGCAGCGAGCGCCTGCTGCGCGACCGTCCAGGCCAGATGGCGCAGGAAGACCGACTTCCCCGCGCCTGGGGCGCCGAGCAGAATTAGGCGCGGGTATGCCTCGACCGACTCCAGCGCGAGCGCCGCGCGCTCCAGCGCATAGCCGGGCACATCGTCGACACGCAGCTCGCGGATGCCAAGCACCGCCCGGTCTGGCAGCGCAAAGTAAGGGCTGTATTCGGGCTTCAGCTCATCCTCATACACATCTTCATCGAAGTAGTGCGAGTTGCGAAACCCGGCCGATCGCATGATCTCGATGCGCCGGTCGGTCGCTGCCGGCACAGCGGCCTGAGCGAGATCCAGCCTAGCTTGCCCGCCGACCGCCGGTGCCAGGTCGTCCAGGCACACCCAGCGCAGCGTCTCAAGCAGCCAGGTCAGATAGTGCTTTGTCTCACTCGTCATCTGGGAGGGCATCATCGCCAGATGCTCCATACCTTGTCCAGCCGTGTCGCCACCAGTATACCTGTAGCGTCAATACAAGCATAAGAGGGCGTTTGGAATTTTCCACCTCAAGTGATGGGTGGGCTGCTTCCCTCGACAAACCTCCGGTGTGTCCATATAATACGACCGGAGCGGGACCCTGATGCGGATACTTGTCCTGCTTGACCAGCTCGGGCCTGTCCGAGCAGACTGATCCGTCTCCAGCGATGAACGTGCTGAAATGGGTCCATCGATCAGCCTACTTCCGATCAGCCTACTTCTCACTAGAAGGCTCTGCCTATGCTGAAAAAACCCGATATCTCCGATGACACCATCATCGCGTGTTTGCACGATACCTTCGGACTGCGCATCACGCATGTAACCTTTCTGCCCCTCGGCTGGCTCAACAACGCCGTATACCGTGTCACTGCCGACACTGGCACACCCTACTTTCTCAAGCTACGATGCGGCAACTTCGATGAGATCGCAGTCGCCGTCCCCGCCTTTCTTCACGCGCAAGGTATCCGGCAGGTGATGGCCCCTATCGCGACGACCAGCCACGATTTGTGGCTCCATGCGCACGGCTTCGACTGGATCCTCTACCCGTTTTTCGCGGGCAAGACCGGCTTTGAGGTTGCCTTGTCCAAGCCACAGTGGGTTGCATTAGGCCAGAGTATGAAGGCGATTCATACCACGACAGCGCCCGCCAGGTTGGTCGAGCGAATGCCACAGGAAAACTACTCGCCGCGCTGGCGTGATCGCGTGAAGGCGCTCCACGAACAGGTGGCACAGCAGCGCTATGATGACCCAATCGCCGCGAGCTTAGCCGCCTTTTGGCTGAAACAGCGTGACGAGATCGAACGCATTGTCGAACGCGCCGAACAGCTTGCGCACCTCCTCCAGCAGTGTGCAGCCAGATTGGTCGTGTGTCATTCCGACCTGCATGGCCGAAACGTGCTGGTGGGCGCGGAGGACCAGCTGGCCATCGTGGACTGGGACGAGCCCATCCTGGCACCCAAAGAACGTGATCTGATGTTTATTGGTGGCGGGGTTGGTGGTATCTGGAACACCGACCAAGAAACACGCTGGTTCTATCACGGCTACGGTCAGACCGAGATTGACCTCCGTGCGTTCTGCTACTATCGCTACGAGCGAATCGTGGTGGATATCGCCGAATGCTCCGAGCAGATTTTCGGCATGCACGGGAGCGCCGAAGAGCGACAGAAAGAATTAGGGCTCATCAATCAATTTCTGCCGAACAACGTGGTGGAGATCGCCCACAGATCATATCAACAGCTCTCAGCGAGCGCCTCTATTTCCATCTTCCCCAATTCAAACGCTCCATGAGCATCTTCACACATCCTGCGCGATTACGCTTAGTGATGCTATGTATAACATAAGCGTGATGGTCGGCCCTGCGGTCGGTGCGGTGGTATACTCGATGAGCGGGCCGGGGTGGTGTTTCTTGCTTAGACAAGGTTTCGCTTGGCAGCGATCAGCTTTACGGTTGGGGAGGCTT
>JADMIO011434996.1_pt1 | contig 34839 bp, 20 predicted proteins | sample 8958161 | NCBI WGS metagenome assembly JADMIO01 (sample SAMN16585339, study PRJNA669376) | soil metagenome | isolation source: Crop rotation soil | place: USA: Cullars Rotation, Alabama | collected 2011
TCAAGTCACGTGAATTCCAAGCTTCGGATCCCACTGTGCTGGAAAGCTTTCCAGCGGGTTACACGAAGTCGTGGCAATGCCGATCCCAACAAAACCGCCCACCACGGCGCCACTCGGGTGCGAAACCGTAGGAATATCGCCAACGATCACGTCCGGCCCAGGGGTCGTGCCCGCGTCCGGTTGGGATCCGCCATTCGCCGCCGGCAAGGGCTTCATCACCGCCGATTGTACGGAGCCGTTAACGACCGTGTCGATTTCGATAGGATACATCGTCGCCAGCACCGAAATTTTCCCGACCGTGGAACCGGCGAGCGACAGCCGGCCCAGGGACTTCGCGAACTCGTTGGAAACAAGAAGCCGACCATCTCGAATATTTAAAATGTGTTTATTAGAGTCGTAATCGCTGGTGTGTCCCTCCACGTTGAAAAAAACGAAGCCGGTCTTGCTGTCGCGGACGGCAAACTCATACGCCGCGTCAAACGCAACTCTCTCGAAGGCAAGCTGGCTTACGGACGCCCTTAGGCTCGCGGGAAGGAACTCGGGATTTCGCGCAACCAGGTCCAGGGAACCGGGTAACGCACCGCGCAGGACCTTGTCCTGAACAAGAATCGTAAAAAATGAATCCGCCGCGGAACTAAATTCCAACCGGGTCGGCTTCACCGCGCCGCTGGGTTTACCGCTGAACTGCCCAAGATCGATATTCATTAAGACCTTGGAGTTCGCCACGATCAATTTTTCGAGGGTGCCGTTTACGTCTTCGGAGGCGCGAGCAGAATCAGCGGAAGAAATAAAGGAAATCGCGACGAGCGGCAGCGCGACGGAGACAAAGGTTTTAAGTAACATAATGGGAGTGCTTAAGTTGCGTTGAGATTGCCTGGGGGTGAAAACGGGCATTGTATACTCGATAAATGGGGAAAGTAGACTTCTTTTTGCGGCTTTTTCACGGTAGAAGTGGCTTCGACGCTTTTGCGCGATTAACGTAAAATTCATGAAAGCCGGCTGCCAGGATCGACAATTGATCGCTAGCGGTGCTGCCCCGACGCCTGGGACGCATCAACCTGGCGGTATCCGCTGGTCGAGGAGCAGCCGGTGGCGGGCGGCAGCCCTCGTTTTGGTGAACCTGCTGATGATCGCCCACGTCATCCAGTGGCGGGTCGCCGGCAAAACGATCTCCCCGATCGAACCGTCCGAAACCATGCACACGTTACAACGGGGTGCGGTGAACGCCGGGTTCATCTTCTTTTCCCTCGCGATCCTCGCTACGTTGATATTTGGCCGGTTCGTTTGCGGATGGGGCTGTCACATCCTGGCGCTTCAGGATTTTTGCGCGTGGTTGATGAAGAAAATCGGGATCACGCCGAAACCGTTTCGTTCGCGCTTGCTGGTTTACGTTCCGCTGATTGCCGCGCTCTATATGTTCGTCTGGCCAACGGCCTATCGACTTTTCGCCGGCGGCGATACGGGGCCTCTCATCCCCAAGTTCACCAATCATCTCGTCACCAGTAATTTCTGGGACACGTTTCCTTCGGCAGGCGTGGCGATTCCGTTTCTTTTCATCTGCGGTTTCGTAACGGTGTACTTTTTGGGCGCGAAAGGCTTTTGCACCTACGCCTGTCCGTACGGCGGGTTCTTCGGCCTGGCGGACAAGATTGCGCCGTGGAAAATCCGCGTGACCGATGCGTGCAATCAATGCGGCCATTGCACGGCGACCTGCACGTCCAACGTGCTGGTGCACGCGGAGGTGCGAGATTTCAAGATGGTCGTGGATCCGGGCTGCATGAAATGCCTGGATTGTGTGAGCGTTTGCCCTAACGACGCCTTGTATTTGGGATTTGGAAAGCCTGCGTTTGCGGTCTCGAAATCGCGTGGGGCGGCGCGCAGCTACTCGCTCACCTGGCCGGAGGAGATCGCGGGCGCGATGATTTTCCTGGCCAGTTTTCTGGCGGTGCGCGGCGTTTACAGCCTTGTTCCATTTTTGATGGCGCTGGGTTGCGCGGCGGTGACGACGTTTCTGGCCCTGCGCGGGTGGAGATTGGTTAGGGCAACCGACCTGTACCTTCATCGCTTCAATTTGAAATCGAGTGGCGTCATCCACGCTGCCGGCTGGATGTTGCTCGTGTTCGCCATTTGCTGGGTCGGCCTCGTTGCGCACAGCGGCTGGATTCGTTTTCAGGAATATGCTGGCAACAACGCCTTCCAGAAAATCCAGGTCCCGGATGAACTTGCCCTGGCCCAGGTCGATCCGGTGCGATGGATCAGCCCGGCAGAGCGTGAGAACATCGCGGAGGGACGCAAACACCTTGAAGCGGCGTCCCGCCTCGGCCTTTTCGGCAACGGCGACGCTCTCTCGAAGCTTGGCTGGTTCGAATATCTCTCCGGCAATGCCGACCGCGCCGCTGACTTGTTAGGCAATGCGGCAAATCATCAAAAGCGGCAGGCCAAGGCGCTGAGTCATTATTATCGGGGCGCGATTCTCAATCGTCTTGGCCGCTACGCGGAAGCCGCGGCAAGCCTGAGGGAAGCGCTCGACGAGCGCGACGACCTCATCCTCGCCCGGCAGGAAGAAGGCGAATCGTTTTGGCAATTGGGGCGAAAAGACGAGGCGATCCTCGCCTGGGCCGACGCGGTTGACCGCAATTCCAACCTTTCCCTAACGAACAATTTTCTGGCTGGCGCAAAGCGGATGCAGGGAGCCGACCAGGAAGCCGCCCATTATGAAATGCAGGCCGACCAGGCCACCCCCGACGTAGCGCTCTATCACTGGATGCTCGGCCAGCGATTGAAGCATGTAGGCATGAACGATCTCGCCGGAAAACATTTCCAGCGGGCGCTTACCCTCGATCCGTCACTTCAGCAGCAATCGGAGTGAAGCGAATGCGTTTTTGCTATGGCAGCGCCGTTCCGGATCTGGACTTCACCAAACCGATGTCGCCACTGTTCAGATTGCCATCAAAAGTAACGTCGCTGCGGAAGTTTGATGCATCGACGCTCTGACCTGACCGCGATTTGGTCTGGCCGATATCCCCGGAATTGACCGAGCCATCGCCGGTCGTGTCGCCGGCCAGCACGCCCATGTCGACGGCTGTAGGGGGCAATACCTGGGCAAAATTATCCGTGACATTCGTTAACGTGACCGTGAGTCGCTCCGGGTTCGTTAGGCCTATCAGGGCAATAGTCATCGTGTTCCCGCTAAAGATCGGAGTGCCGGAAACAGTGCCGGTCCCTGCTGTGACTCCGGCGGTGCCGCTCACGACCGTGTTGTTGAAGGTGAAAACCATCGTGGCATTACCGGCGATGTTGCGACACTCGACTCCGTTAGGGGGTGTTACCGCGTGCCCGGTGAATCCCAGGTCGATATCGAACGGACCGATGCCGGTGTGCGTGACTCGAGAGACCGCGCGCTGCATGGCGATGGGTGGCGGCGCGATGACATTGTAGAAGAACACGGTCGCCTCCGACGAAGATGTGAACGGCGTGCAACAATTGCCGCTGTTGGCGAACACTTCCGGGCCGCCGCCGTTGTGCCACGCGCTGACGATGTATTTCACTGTGGTGCCGGGCGCCTGCGCGGGAATCGATCCGGCGACGACGTCCACGATCTGGCAACCCTGGGTGTTATCACTGAAAGTGCAGTTGTAATTGCCGAGCACGACCTGGGTGGTGTTGCCAGCGCCGCATTGAACATTGTTAGGCTGGGTCACGTTGCCGACCGCGCCGAATGAGCCGCATGGCGCCGACCCGTCCGTCGTGTAATAAACGCGCACCTCGTTGGTGAAGAACTGGAACTCGACCTTGTAATGAAGGCTGAACGTTTCGGTCGAAAAGATCTGGAAACCGGCCGCCGCATCGGCATCGGCGTTTTCAATATAACGGCCGCAGCCGGTGTCCGTTCCGTTGGATGGGCAGGTCGGGCTGGCGACAAAGTTCCCCGTCTGCTCGTGGTAAACGTAATTGGCGGTTGCCCATGCCTGGCGCGGTGCCACGCAGGCAAGCGCACCGAGCAGAAGACTAAAAGCGATGGATTTTTTCATAAAATTCTCCTCCATCAGGAGTGTAGCAAACTCCGTCTGAATGGGGAACCTTAGATTACCCTGTTAGGGCAACGCGGTCCCGGACCTCGATTTCACCAGCAAAACGTCCGCGCTGTTGATCGCGCCGTCGGCGTTGAGGTCCGTGCGGAAATTGGTGTTTGTCAGGTCTTGTCCGGATTGCGATTTGGTCTGGCTGATATCGGATGAGTTCACCGCGCCGTCGCCATTGCTGTCGCCGAACAGGACACCCATTGTGGCGGAGATCGCGTTCCCGATGTTTCCTTCCGAATCGCGCGCGTTATTCAAAGTAAGGGTTAGGCGCTGAGCGTTCGTCACGCCGGTTAGGTTAACCAGGAACTGATGCGGATCTGCGCCGATACTGCAATTGGCGACCGCGCCGGTACCGGCGGTCACGTTGACTGAGTCCACGCTGGAAACTGTGCTGGCGAAATTGAACACGACTGTGTAATCGCCGTTTGCGCCGCCGCGGCGGCATTCGACGCCGGTCCCGTTAGCGGGCAAATCGACATCGAACGCAGTCGTGTCGTGTAGTTTCGTGGAAACGACATCCGTTAGGGCAGGAATCGGCGTCAATGCTTCAATGAGTGTTTTATTCAAACCAGTCGCGGCCGATTGATAGTCGCCAACTCCCCAACAGTGTGACGCTGAAGTGCAGGTTACGCTTCGCAATTGACTGGCAGGTTCGGAGTTTATTTTCGGGGATGAGAAAAACGACCATTCGTTGCCGTCCCATCGGATGACCATCGGTTGACGGGCGGAAACTGGATCAAAATATCTTCCGACCGCCCAGCATTCCGTCGAAGAAGAGCAACTCACGCTATTAAGGATTGGTGCACTCACGGTGATGCTTGGCGTGGCTACGATCATCCAGCTCACGCCGTCCCAGTGCTGAAATAAGGTGTGCTGGTTGCCGGGCGTGGTTGAGATACCGACGGCCCAACAATCCGTGGACGAATTACACGCCACCGATTGCAAAAGATTCGAATTACCTACGCCCGGATCAGGCGGCGCCACTAACGACCAGGCATTGCCGTCCCAGTGTTCGAACAGTGCATGGCCGGTTGCGCCTTCAAAGTAATAGCCGACCGCCCAGCAATCCGATGCCGAAGTGCACGCGACATCGGACAGGAAATCATCACCCGCAGCGGACCCGTCCGGCGAAGGAACAACGGTCCACGCCGTCCCGTTCCAGTGCTGAATCATTGTATGAGCAGTCACACTCTCGTCGTAGTAGAAACCGACGGCCCAGCAATCCGATGTAGAAGTGCATACAACTTTCTGCAGTACGTTGTCGATCGCAGGGTTGGGTGAATCAACCATGGACCAGAAGTTTCCGTCCCAGTGCTCAATTAGAGTCGCGTGATTAGAGTCGCCTTCAGGGTGCGCGTCCCCGACTGCCCAGCAATCCAATGCCGAGGTACAGGTGACCCCAAAAAGAAAACTGTGGTTCTGTTCGACGTTAGGCGAGGGCACGATTGTCCACGCCTCCCCATCCCAGTGCTTGATCAGCGTTTGATTGGATGTGCCAAAGAACTCGGCCAAATAAGAGCCGACCGACCAACAATCGGAGTTAGAATTACACGTCACGTCGAAAAGAAAATTGTCGAGACCTCCACCGTCGACGCGCGGTGATTCGACAGCGGACCAGGCAAATCCGTCCCATCCTTCAATCAGCGACGTGTCACCATCAATATCCCCGACGGCCCAGCACTGCGCAGCGGTGGTGCATTCAATCGCACGCAATTCGTGACTATTTCCAGAAGCGACGACGTTTGCCGACGCTACGAGAGACCAGGAAACCCCATCCCAATGCTGAATGAGCTGCTGTTCGCTCACAGTGGTGTCACCTACCGCCCAACAGTTCGAAGAGGAGACGCAAGTAACACCGAACAATATGCTGTATCCCGCAGGTGCTACAGGCGGACTTGGCGAACTAGAAATGGACCACGCATCTCCGTCCCAATGCTCGATGAGTGTCAGATCCTTCGATTTTGTTCCGGCATAACCCACCGCCCAGCAATCCGAATCCGACGCGCATGTCACAGAAAAAAGAAGATTTCCAAAGTTTGGACTGTTGTTGGGTGATGTAACAATCGTCCAAGCTTTACCGTCCCATCTCTCGATCATTGTTAGCGCCGGTTCTTCGTCTGGAAAATAAAAACCAACCGCCCAGCAATTTGTCGAAGACGTGCAGGCGATGTCTTGAAGTCGGTTAACGTTTTCCAGATCCGGGGTTGCAACGATTGACCATGCGTTACCGTCCCAATGGACTGCCAGGGCTTGGCTGGAATACCCGACCGTCCAGCAGTCCGTAACCGAGATACATGAAACACTCGTTAGAACATTGCTGTGGTCGGTATTCGGCGAACTTACAATCGACCAGCTAGAGCCGTCCCAGTGCTCTATCAGTGTGAAATCGGTCCCGTTGGTATTGCTCCGGCCGACCGCCCAGCAATCAGATGCAGCATTGCAGGCAACATCGTTCAACCGATTCAGATCGGTGTTGGGGACGTTAGGGGTCGTAACAACGATCCACGCCTTGCCATCCCAGTGTTGAGCAAGCGTTCGCGTTTGGTTGTTTTCATTCACATACGATCCGACGGTCCAGCAATCGGTTGCCGAAACACAACTGACGCCGCGCAGCCCCTGCGAAGACATATCGGGCGAAGGAACGATCGACCAATTGACGTTGGGACCGCTTTTGAGCGATTTCGGCCGCGCGTGCAGACTAAGTGCGCCGCAAAATAGAGCGATTGCACTCAGGCCGATAGCTACAGCGAGTCTTAAAGCTATGATGCCCGGATTTTTAGTTCGGTTTCGCGTCAGCATAGAAACCGCGATGAACCGGGGAGACGGGGGCGCGGAAGACCTCCATTTGAGCAGGTCTTCCCCGTTATCTCAAGCTCTTTTCCTGCGCGATTACGAAAAACTGCTGACTCTCACTCCCGGCCGACGGGTCGCGATGGTTGTTGCCCCGGTAGCGCGGTTCCCGACCGCGATTTCACCAGCGAGACATCTGCGCTGTTGATCGCATTATCGACGGTGACGTCAGTCCGGAAATTATTGTTCGCGACGCTCTGTCCGGATTGGGACTTTGTCTGGCTAACGTCCGCCGAATTCACGGCGCCGTCGCCGTTCGTATCGCCTAACAACACGGCCATGTTGATCGGGATATTGGTCGAACCGTTCACGCCATTCAACGTGACAGTGAGCCTTTGCGCATTGGTGACACCCGTCAGATCGATCGTCACTTCGTTACCGCTTACGTTGACGTTGCTGACACTGCCGGTCCCGCCGGTCACAGACGCTTGTGGGTTGCCGCTCACATTCGTTGGGATCGGAAAATCAACCACGATCCTGAAATCACCATTGGCGCCGCCGCTTCGCGGCTCGATCCCCGCCGCCGGCGGCGCAAGATCGACATCGTAGTCGGTTGAACCGTGGGTCTTGCGCGACACGATGCTGGTGGGTACCGGGGCCTGCGTGCAGAAGTTGTTTCCGACCACGAGATAATCCTGACGGCCGCCCGCGTAATCGGTGGCCAGGACGCCGGATGGATTGCCGACGGTGTCTTCGCGTACCGCGATTCCTAACAATACGTCTCCGGTCTGAATTCCGAGCTGCGCCTTGTCGATTACGAGCCAGACGCTGCCGTCGGGCTGGACGCCGCTCGCCGGGTCGAGATCGGCGAGGTGTTGCCAGTCACGGCATTGACTGATCGGCGGCGCGCCGCAGTCGGTCACGAACTGGTTGTTCTGATAAAAGGTCACTTCCATGTTCGTTAGGTCGAGCTTGTAGCTTTTGCCACCATGGGGCGGATCGAAAAAGACGTAGAAGTCGGAGTTGCCGGCCGGGGTGAGCTCGGGATGGACGTTGTTCACGACGAACACAATCTTCCCCGGCATGTTGGACGGCTCGGCGATGGAGAAGCTGGCGATGTCGTTGTTAGGGAAAGCCGCGCCTTCCGTTGTGCGATCGGTGTAAACCTGTCCGGGGAAACCGCAGGAAAGCTCCGGGTGCGGAGCGTTTTGGCCCACGGTTGGCGCGAAGATGTTGCTCGAGGCTCCCTCGCCTAACGAATTTAGTGCGGTGACACGATACTGATAAGTATGCCCGGCCGTGGCCCTGTCCACGATCTGGCGCTGGGTTGTGTTGCTGAAGATTTTTGTTTCCGGGCCGCCGTCCACTCGCCGGTACACGTTGTATCCGGTAATCGTCGAGCCGCGATTATCGGTATCCGGCCACGTGAGAGAAACAACCTGGCTGGTGCGATAGCCATTGAGCAGCGGCGCCGCCGGTACAGCGGGTTCGACCGGGTCAAATTGAGCGTACATTCGGCGTCCGCCGGATTGGCGAACAATACCCGCCAGTTTCTGGAAGGTATTCGGACCGCCGTTGTTCACACACGCTCCGGCGCAGCCGATGGAGTTGCTGGCAATGATCCGGCCCTGAGTGTCGATCTCGGCATCGATGAAGTCGTAGTGATTGCGGCCATCACCGGCGTTGCTGATTCCGGCAAAGGCACCCTGGATGGGATGGTTCGGTGTGGCGTTGGCTACGAACCAGGTGGCACCGCCGTCGTAAGTGGTGGCGACGTACAAATACCAGACGCCGGGAAAAGTCATTTCCTGGTAGTTTTCCGGGCCGGTGTAGGTCGTGCCGAAGAAGGCGACCGCTGCACGACCGTTAGGCCCGCCATCTCCCGCAACTGATGCCGGGAAAACGGCATGAGTGACACCGGCGAGGGCCCCGACATCCACGCTCGGTGTCCAACTCTGCCCGCGGTCGGTGGAAATCGCGACCATCAGGTGATCGGCCGGTTGGCCGTTTCCACCACCGCCTAACAAACTGTCGGCCAGGTTTTGATACGCGAAATACATTTTGCCGTTACGATCGATCGCCACGGACGGATCGCCTTTCGCCGCCAAACCACCGCCGCTGTCGGGAACTTTGCGAATGGACCACGTGATGCCGGCGTCTTCGGAAACAATGACGCTTTGGTAGCCATTGCCGAGCACCGGGATATCGAGTGCGCAACCCTTGTTAGGGACGTAGACGGTGCCATCCGGCGCGATTTTGGGATGGCCGTGCAATCCGACGCATCGATCCGTTACCGCATTGTAAATCGGAACGATCGGTCCGTAGGTCACGCCGCCGTCATCGCTGCGCGAGCAGAACGAAGCCGCTACCTGCTGTGAACAGTAATAAACCGCGTTTTGGTAAGTCGGGTGCGGAATCAGTGAACCCGGCCCTGTTGTTGGATACGGACCGACGCCGAGGCCCTGATGATCCGCGCCGCTGCCAATTCCGCCACTGATTGTCGGCAGCCAGCTTTCGCCATTGGTATCGCTGTAATCGGTCAGGGATTGGCCGCCGCTCAATTGCATCGCCCAAATTCGGCCGGTGTCGTGATCGGTCAGAAGAATGGGATCGAGGGTCACGTGATCGCTAACATTAGTGACGCCATCTTTCGGTTCCCATGTGGCGATTGCCGGTGACGTCGAATCGTCGAATCGAACTCGCAGAATTTCGAATAACGCCTGATAGAACAGATCGCCGCCTTTGTTGGCGTTGACGAACGGATTGACGCCGATGGTTGGCTCACCGGCGATCAAACCCAGACTTGCTGATGGCGCGCCATTCGCGTCGGTCGGGATGTATTCCTGGAATCGTGGCGCAATACCACTGGCGTTGCCGGGCGGGACGATCGGGGTCGCGCCGGGCGTGGCGTCGCCGATCCAGACTTTCCCCGTGAAACTTTGGCCGGCGGGCAAAGTCGTGCTGACCGACACGACATAATCGCCGCTGGCCACAGCGAGCGGCGCGACTTCCACCTGTTGAAACGTGGTGGCGTTTTGAGTGGAGGACGCAATCGGATTTCCGCTCGGGAAACTTGGCGGCTCCGGCCAGTTTGCCGCATCCCACAAATACAGATCGAATCGCGCCGCGGGAACCGACCATTCGATCCGGACGAACAAATGTTTGTTAGGATTCGCCTGGGCCCAGCCCGTCGGGAGTTGGACATGCAATTTGTAAACGTCGCAAGGCACCAGCGGGAACGAGGGATCGGGATCGCATTCACCCGCGATGGTGTTGCCGAACGCGTTGGGAGCGAAAAAGGGTCCGGCGTTGTAAGTGACGGGATTCGCCTGGTTGTTTAGCTCGGTAACGGTTCCGTTGGGTGGAGTTGCCGCGAAACTAAAGAATCCCAATGACGCGGCCACGGAACAAAGAAAGAACGCAGCGAATACGCGTGGGTTGAAGAAGGCGGACTGTAGCTGAGGATTTTTGCGCATAACCTGTTTTGGTTGTGGCGTCCGCGCTCATCCGTTGGGTTAGAAGGCACTGGATCGACGCGTTGCGCCAGTTTCTTGGGGTTTAATGGCTGTATTCGGCTTCCCCGCCCGAAACGGACGTGTCGCGAGCAATAAAACGGTCGTGGCATCGGCAAGTCGCCGATGCCACGCTAAACTCGACTGCGGGGGTTAACGCCTAGGGCAGTGCTGTTCCCGATCGCGCTTTCACCTGCGACACGTCCGCGCTATTGACCGTCCCATCCACGATGACGTCTGTCCGGAAGTTTCCGCTGGTTACGCTTTGTCCGGATTGCGCTTTTGTCTGGAGGATATCCGCCGAATTCACGGTGCCTTCGCCGGTGGTATCGCCGACGAGCACACTCATCGGGACGGTGACGTTGTTAACGCCGTTCACGCTGTTGAGCCTGACGGTGATCGTCTGGGCGTTGGTAACACTCGTTAGGGGAACAGTAACTGTATTGGTACCGAGTGTAACCGCTCCGCCATTGCTCACTCCGCCGGTCCCGACCGTGCCGCTGCCGGAAATGACTTCCGCTTGCGGACTGCCATTGACGGTGACGTTAGCGGTGAACGTGATAATCATCGTGTAATCATTCGTTGGGCCGCCGCTGCGGCATTCGATTTCCGGCGATCCACTGAAGGCAAGATTGACATTAAAGGTGCCGGCACCGCCATGGACCTTTTGTGAAGATGCATTGGTCGCCACGGGCGGCGGGCCGGAGCAGGGGTTTTGTTCGTAGGCGCCGATATTCGGCGGACTGCAGCGGGCGTTGCCCAGCAGGTCAATCGTTATGCCGGGTATCGTTAGGCCCATTGATATCAATGGAGAGCCAGAGCCTGGGCGGAGGTCGCTCGCACTGAGGAACAGCGGGTCCGCGGTCTTCGAGTTTGCATCGTCCTGCGTCGAAGCGCGCCACGCCGTGAGCGTCGTATGATCAACGCCGTAGAAGTTGATGAAGTTACTGACGCCGCCCGTGCCCGGCGACCAGTAATCATTGTAGTTGCTTTTACCAAACCCAAGACCCGCGGAAGTTCCGAAGGCGGTCTGGCTGGTAATGAATGACGCGTAGGCTTTGCTTCCGGCCGGTCCGGTGTGCGCATTGACCAGAACGTTGTCACGCAAATCGAGACCGGTGTCCGTCGTGGAATCCGCGGCAAAGGCCGCGCTGTTCGCGGCGACAGATTTGGCGCCCGTCATATTGACGCTATTAAAATAGACTTTGTGCGCGCTGCCGCCGGCGAGGCGGATACCGACTGCGTCAAACGAGACGCTCGTAGTGCTGAAGCCGAAGGCGGAAATCCCCCAGACCGCGTTATTCACGATCGAGTTACTGAAGTTGTTCGTGCTCGTCGAGGTGGTGATGCCGAAGGCGCCAAACTGCGAGGTCGCGTTCTGGACCATATCGTGGATGCGGTTTCGTGTGACCTGCGCGTAGTAGACCGTGGAGCCGAGCTCGATGCCGGCAAGGTTCGATCCAATCGTGGTGGTCTGCTGATTAAAGATCTCGTTTTGTGAAACCACTGGATAGGCGGCACCGATCAGTTCTATACCGCGCGAAGTAACGAAATTGGCGGCATTCGCGCTGCCGATGCTGTTGTTATTGATGTTCAGACCGGTATTGATGCCGTCGAGGATGGTCGTTACGCGGACAGCGATTCCTTCAAACGCAGTGTCAATTTGATTGTTTTGAATCGTTAGGCTGTTGTTGTTGCTGCCGTTGGTCCCGACGGCAGTGCCGCCGGCGAAAATGCCGAAGATACCCGTTGTTGTTCCGGCACCGCCGCCGCTGGCTGCGATGTTGTTGTTCTTAATCGTGACGTTTGTGGCACCGGCGTTCTGTGCCTGGCTCGAGACCCAGACCGCCGCGGTATTGGTCGCGGTGCTATTGTTCTTGATCGTTAGGTCACGGGTTGTGCCGCCGACGGTATTCGATCCATCGAGCGTGACGAAGCAACCATTGATTCGGAGAAGCGCACTGGTCGAAGTACCCGTAATGGATGGTGTTGCCCCTGCGTCGGGTTTGATCGTGATGGTGTTCGTGGCGTTCGAACCGCCGTTGCGCGGAACTACGATTGGGAAAGTCTCTGTGGCGGAGCTGTAGGTCGAGAGCAGGCTATAAGTGATCGGTCCGGTGATGATCTTTCCTCCGCCCAGGTCGGCCATCGCGGCGGTCAATGTCGCGTAGTTGCCTCCGGTCCCGACGGTGTATGTACCCCCTGGGAATGTGATGATGCCAGCTGTCCGTCCGACAGTGAAGAAACCAAGCGATGTCACGGGGGCGGAGGATTGCACCGTCGCGGCGGCGAGCGTCCCGCCGGCGGAACCGTAAGCACCGTTCTGCGTGGCTGATTGGCCTAACGCATTGCCGCCGGAGTTCAGCTCCGTCACACGAACGTTACTGTTCGTAAAGTTTGCACCCCCGGATGTGATCGACGCGCTCCAGAAACGATTGTGATTGATATCATCGAGACCGCTTCCTGCAGTGCCGCCGGAATCGGCATCAAACACCTCTGCCTGGACGGTAACGGTGCCGCCGGCATTGGTGGTCGGGTTAACTAATTCGAAGCCCTTGAAGTTCCCCTTGCCAACCGGAAAGACGTAGGTGCTCCCACTAACAAGATTGGCCGGAAGAACACGCGCGATCGGTCCGTTGACGTAGGAGTTCTCGGAGCCGCCGAGAAGAGCACCGGTTACGGTTGAACTGACGGTTAACAGATTGCTGGAACTGGTGTTCAACGGACCGCCCGCGGTGCCCGCGGTCGTGCCGCCGAGGAACAGCCCGATTGAGTCGGGCGCTGCGCCCCCGGCACCGATAACACTCAAAGGTCCGCCGGCGAGAGTGACTCCGTTTGTATTGAAATGCTGCAGGCTGCGGATGGTCCTACTAGCTGGAATTTCTACGCCGGTTGTCGTGGACGTGCTGGCTTGCGAGTAGACGAGGATGAGGAAACTCGTTCCGCCGGTGAAACTCGGCGGGACATCTGCGCTGCCGGGCGGCAGATAAGGCACGCCACCTCGCTGAATCACCATCACTGACGTCCCGGCCTGATTTACGTCCACCTTGTTCGCGTTGATCAGGTTTCCTGAGAAAAGCAGGAGACGCGCGGCGAAGATGGAAGGTGAGGTGGGATCGATCGTCACACCGCTGCCCTTATTGATGACCGAGAAGGCAAAAATAGGATTAGCTGCTGTGCAAACTGTGCCGCTGCCGGTGTAACTCTGCGCACCTGAGCCGACGAATTGGAGACGGCTGGTGCTGGCTGCGCCGCAGCCCGTGACAGTGCCGTTGTTTGTAAAGGTGCTGCCGAAAAGATCCGCGATGAAGGTGTTTGGATTGAAGGTCGTGCCAGTGGGAATGGTGACATCGCCGTAGATAAAAGCGGTTGCGCTGAGGTTCAGAGTTTTGTTGTTGGTCGTGTTGTTAATGACAATCGCCGGGGTGTTGCCTTGGACGCGGAAGGTAAAACCGGCTGCTGTTGCTGCCGTGCCAATATTCAACGTTCCACCGGTGTAGTTCATGGTGCCGTTCTGGTTCCAATCCACCGGTGTCCCGGCGACGTTAGCCTGGACGAGATTGATGTTGCCTCCCGACATGGTCATGACGTTGGTGGGCAAAACCGAGGTGAACCCAAACGATGGCGCAGTCACGCAACCGCCAACCGTGCAAATATTGAGCACGGTGCTGGCGTTGGTCATCGTGAAGCTGACCGCGTTGGCGGATGTGAGCCGACCGGCAACGTTCACCGTGCCGCCTTCGAGAATGAAGCTCGCGCCGGTCGCTGCGCCCATGACATTCGTGGGGACAGTGCCGATGTTCATGATGCCGGCTGTTACCCACAGTAGCCCATTGTTGTTAGGCGAGCCGTTTTGCCCTAAAATCGACGCGGCGGCGTTGTTCAGGTGGAAACCGCCCGTGGCCGGGATGGTATAGGCAGCTGATCCGAACACCGGATTCGCGAAGGCATTAGTACCAGCGATCTCAAATGTACCGTTTGTGATACCGAGAAAGCCGAGTCCACTTCCGCCATTCACGAAAAACGATCCGGTGCCGGGCGTGAAGGTTAGCAGTGACGCGTTGGAAGTTCCTTTGTTGAGCGTCACTCCGGAAATCGACTTGAGGTTCGTGAAGCCGTTGCCGCTCCAGGTCGCGGAAGCTGTGCCCGTAAAGGTAATCGATACCTGTGACGCGTTTCCGTTTTGGCTGAAGTCTATCCCGCCATTGTTAATTAGGCTGCCGCCGATTGAAAGCACGTGCGTGGTAACGGTTCCGGCGGGGTTTGCCTGGAACGCGGCGCCTGCGGTGATCGTGACGTTGCCACCCACCGTCAGCGATTGGGCAACAGCCGGATCGTATTGCAAGAGGGCGGACCCACCTTGCCCAACCGTGACGTCCAGAGCGACAGCGGCGGTATCGATCGTCACGGTGGTGGCGTCGGAGATTTCCACATGATCGGCGGCGGTGGGCACGAAGCCGCACGACCAAATGCCGGGATTGTTCCAGGTGCCCGACGAGGCGGAGGAGCACACCGCGCGCGGAGCTTGCGGGCGCGCTGCGGGTACGGCCTTCCATTCGAGTGAATCCGGGTAGATGGTTGACGGGGTTTGATTGCCTGCCTGAGGAGCACGGGATTTGAGGAAGCCCGAAGTCTCGCGTTCGTTAGCCTGTAAAACTTCGGGCATGACCGGCAAATTCGAGTGCGGCAACACCGCCGCGACCGCCGGTGAGACAGGCTGCAAAGCCGTGGATCGGTCGGTTGCCGGGTCGCCGCTGTTGCTCAGCTGCGGCGAGAAGCTCGAGGCAAATGCGATTGCCGAGATTGATGTTAGGGCGATGGCTAATGCGATTTGGAAGCCAGAAACGCCAGTGGATTTATTTTGTTTCTTTTTCATGGTTCAAGCACTCCCGATTTTGGGGTTGAGGCTAGCAGTCCGGAGGAAATTTTGGCTCGCGAAAGCGCGGTTAGGGCGATCGAGAAAGGGTACCCAGTTTGCCCTCTGAGGTGGAAACACCTCATGTGCGGGCGAATTGTACGATACAACGCTGGTCGCGGACAAGCGTTGTTTAAGCCGTCGCGAGGCTTACCGAACTCGATGTCCGCCGAGTTTCGGCGATCGATTTCTTTCTTCTAGAGGCCGGTGCCTGAACGCGACTTGACCAGCGCAATATCGGCGCTGTTGATCAATCCGTCGTCGTTAACATCCCCACGGAAAATAGCGTTCGTTAGGGGCATACCCGACCGACCCTTGGTCTGCGCAATGTCCGCGGAATTAACAATGCCGTCGCCGTTGGTGTCGCCGGCGAGTATCCCGAGGGTGAGCGGAACATCGCCCGTGAGTATGCCGTTGTTCACGCCGTTCAATACGACGGTAATGAGTTGTGCATTGCTGACATTCTTCAGGTTCACGGTCACCTCTGTTCCGTCGGCGCTGATTTCCGGCGCTCCATCAACCTCGGCGGTGTGACCGGCGGCCGGGATAACGCTTGCGCCGTTTACCGTCACTGCGCCGGCAAAACGAAACACGATGTGGTGCGTTCCCAGTGGCGCCTCGCTTCGATCTTCGACTCCCCGAGTGCACGCCGTGGGAAGGTCAACCTCGTAGGTTGCGCCGCCAGCGTGCGTCTTTCGCGAAACCGCGCTCTTGGCGAACGGCCGCACGGCGTCTGTGCGCCCGGTGCTGTAAACACGAATGTCACCCGTAGCCGGCGTACTCGTGCTGCGTGACGACACGAAAAGCCATTTTCCTGAATTATCGACCACAACATCGGTGATATCGTTGCTGCTCACGTTGAAAGTGCCGAGCAGTGTGCAAAAACAGGTTTCGTACGTGCTAACCCTGCTCGTGCCAAAAGCGCCGTGATAAATGAGTGTGTCATCGTTGCTGAAGGCGGCGGGGCCTGGATATGCGCCGGTATTAAAGCTGCAATTGATGCTGTTGATGTTGATCGTGGGAATTTCGTAGGTGACATAGCCGCCGCCGTTGCCGCCGCCATTCGGAAAAACAAAAGAGGTTCCTGAATGGTTCACCGTCAGGCTGTTACCGTTCGAACCGACGTTGTTCGTCGTTTGCAGCAACGCAGCGTTTGCGGTGCTGATGTCGAATCTGTCCAACGTGGATGGCGACAAGCCGCTGTTGCCGAAAAGGAGCGTCTTAAGATCCGGAGTGATGCCGAGATTTCCGCCGCCATAAACTTCGGAGCCGCCAAGCGAGCCCTGATATTGGGAGGTATCCGAATCAATCTGCATGATCCGGTAAGTGAAGTTCTGTTGAGCAGGTGCGACGTAAAGCCGGTGGTTCAGGCCTTCCACAATGTCGGAAGGTTGAGTCGGCGCCGGCAGGCTCGGGAGCGCGGTTAACGACTCGAGATCGATCACACCGATTGCGAAATTCGTGGATCCTGAATTTGCCACCCAAAGTTTTGAATTGTCCGCGGAAAGGGCGAGGCCTCGCGGGATGGAGCCGATCGGAATCGTTCGGATCACGGTCAGGGTATTCGTGTCGATAACCAGCACGCTGTTTGCATCGGACAGGGTCGCGTAAACTCGTGGCCGCACCGGATCCGCCGCCAAACGGCTGGCGACATAACTGAGAATCGCCTGGGGTGAAGGGGCGGGTGTAGGTGCAGCCGGCTCAAAAACTTTGAGCTGTGAGGATGCGCCTTCCTCCTGGCGAACCTCAGCGGCTGCCGCGGACGTTAGACTGGCGAGGGCTACTAAAAATCCAATAACCGACGTTTGAATGTTCGTTCTCCCTGGGTTGTTCCATCCCATAATTGTCGCTCAGTAAAATCCAGTTCCTCTAATGTTTCGCACATTCGGCCCGTGCTGGCCGCTTTCATAGTTAATTGTTCAGCAAATGGACCGGACCAATCGAAAACGGTCGGCGCCAAACACCGCCGCTACGGCAGGGCCGTTCCCGATTTCGATTTCGCCAGCGAAACGTCCGCGCTGTTGAGTGAGCCATCGACGTTCAGATCGTTGCGGAAGTTAAATTTAGTCACTTCCTCGCCTGATTGAGACTTGGTCTGACTGATATCATTTGCGTTCACAAAACCATCCGCGTTCACGTCGCCGGTGAGGATGCTCGCGTTGATCGAGACATCAATCGTATTGCCGTTCGTATCGGTGACATTGTTCGCCGTTACCATGAGGTTCTGAGCGTTCGCGACTCCGTTTAGCTCGATAATCATTTCCCCAGCGCCGTCAAAAGTGATGTTAAAAACATTGCCCGTGCCGCCGGTAACGTTGGCGGTACCGCCGGTGATCGGATTAGTAAACTTCAGCACGAAAACATAATCCCCGTTTCCGCGGCATTCGACGCCGGGCAAAGGAATATCGAACGTGCCTGCTGCGCCATGTGTCTTGCGTGACACGCCGCCTTTCAATTGCAATGGCAGTGCTATGTCCCACATGCCGCGCCCATGCGTGGCAATCCGAAGAATACGGCTGCCCGCCGGTATGGCCATGTCGAACACAGCAACGCGCGGCAGGCCCGTGCCGAGCGGCATCCAGTTGTCGCCTGCGTCCGTGGACACGTAAACGCCGATGTCTGTGCCGGCGTAAAGGTAACTGGGGTTTAGCGGATCTATGACGAAAGCGTTTACGGGAACGTCGGGGATCCGGTTCGCACCGGTACCGGAAGCGTTCGTCCACGTCGGAATTGGAAAATGCTCTACCAAATCGGAGGTTTTCCAAACGTGGTTGGCTGCTCCGGTGTACCCATCCAGTGTTACATAGGCGATGTCGACGTCGGTTGGATCGATCACCGCGCGAGCGACGTACTTATCCGGCACGGCACTACCGGCGCCGACGGGATCGAGACTGCTCAAGTTATTTTCGCCCATAACAGCTCCCCAGATACCGCCGTTCGTTAGGCCGACCAATCGCAGGCCATCATTCTGAGGTGAGATGCCAATGGCGCTAATGACCGCGCCGTTCACGATCGGATCCTGGCTTGCATCGTTGTGATTCAGGCCACTGTCCGTTGATCGATACAGATGGTCGGTGCCGAAATAAATCGTATTAGGGTTGCCTGGTCCTCTGGTTAGCGGCGCATAAAAAAGCGTTGCATCAGCACAGTTGATTCCGTTGCCATTCGCCCCACTGCAGCCACGAAATGTCCACATTCCTTCGATGGCATTCGCTGTCGAAGCCACAGTGGCATATCCAATCACCGGGCCCGCTGGATTGTTTGAATTAAAATACGTGTGATACATGCGAACGTTCGTGTTATTCGGCGCGTTCTGGTCGATCACGCTATAGCCGCCGTCGCCGAAGTCCGCCCGGGTCCACGTCGCATCCGGCTTGCGGAACGGAGTGCCGTTGTCTTGTGTCCCACCGATCGTAAAGTTCGGATTGGTGGGGTGAACTGCCAGGCTTATAAATTGGACAGCGCTAAAAGAAGCACGGTTCTGACTGGTGAACGAAACGGTAGCTCCATTCGCGTCATCGGATCTCCAAACCCCGCCGTCACTGCCAAAATAAAGTGTGCGGAAGTCATTTGGCGCATACGTCAGAGCATGCACGTCGGCATGCAAGCGCGTGCCCGTGTCCGCGAAGTTGGCCCCGCCGTCCGTCGATCTCTGGAGTAGGTAGGCCGGAGCATTCGTCGCCGCCCCGCCGAGGAAAATGATGTCGTCGCCTGTGATTTCGCTGGCTCCGGGATCCACCGCAACTGCAATCGTGTAGAAGCAAAATCCGCCGCAATATCCGTTTGCCGCAGCCAGAGTAGTTGGGAAGGTCGCACCGGCATCGGTGGATCTCAAAAGACGGCCGCCTCCGGTGCCGGTCGCCGCGTAAACTACAGATGGTAGAACACCGGGCTCATCGTCATAGATGGCCAGCTTGCTGTTGACGTCGCCAAGCGCTATCGGTTTGGTGAAATTTGGTGCGACGGAAGGGTTCTGTGAAGCCGCAGATGCGTTCGCGGTTCGGTAAATCCCGCTTAATCCCAATGCTGGATTACTTTTGTCTCTCACGCCAACTAACAGGATATCTGAACTATTCGGTTCAAAGACGATATCGGTGATGCCTTGACTGCCCTCAAAACCAAAAGTCGGAAAATCCACTCTTGAAAATGTTGGAGCAGCCGACTTGGCATTCGGACAAAAGTACAGCCCGATAAATGCGGTCTCCGGCGTCGTCCCTCCGGGAGGAGTTAGTTCACCTGAAATCCCGCTAAAGCCCGTGGTGTTGCCGACAAATATTCGGTTATTATCGTTTGGATCCACCACAATCTTGTTAATTGCAGTGCTGCTAAAAGCCACGCCGCCAGCCGCTATGGTACCGGTTCCCGCTACCCGGGTGTTAAAAGGTCCGTTCACCACAGGCGTGGCGCCGTTTGCGTTGTTAATACGGTAGAGGCCCACGCCCCAAAAACTATCCAGGCTTTGGTTACCCTCACCGGTGCCGACATAAACAATCGTCCGATCCACTGGATCGACGGTCACAGCTCCGATAGCCAGGCTCTGCGCGGTATCCATCAAAGCTGTCCAGGTGACGCCTCCATCGACGGTCCTATAGAGACCTCCCTGAGCTGTTCCCACATAAGCGATATTTCTATTTGTTGGATCGACAGCAATCGAAGTAACGCGGCCACTGACATCAACAGTGGGATTCAAAGGCGGATTACATACGCCTTGGACCGGGTTCGGACATTGCACCTGGCCGTTCGGAATGGGCGCGGGACCGATCGGGGTCCACATCGTGTCACTAATCTGTGGACTAAGCGTTCGGTTACGAATGCCGAGAGCGCGGTTGAATTCCATCTCCTGTATTGCGTTGACGCGAGCACGCACATTGAAAGGTTTTCCCGGCTCCCAACCGCGGTACATCGCAATCTGCTCACTGCGCTTGCGGAGATATTCCTCTTTGGAAATGTTCCCGCCGGCCTGAGGTACCATATCCGGATCTCCGGGCGAGTTCGGTGTTAGGCTGGAGCCTGCACCGCCTGCCCGGGGAGTAAGACTGAAGAAAAGCAGGTACGCGGAGCCCCCGCCGAGGGCAATGACAGTAACGATTCGGGCGCGTTGGCCGAGAATTGAGAGGAAGCGCAGAAGTATTTTTTTCATGACTGGTTAGGGGCTGGGTGTTTTTGGCTGAGGATTTCCTGAAAGCGACTGCGCTGAGGAATACAGAAAGTGTCGAGTCATAGCGGGGCGAGATTGCAACTTGCCCTAACAGCCCATTCGCAAGTTGCAAACTTGCGCCGCTGCGCGTTAGGAGGCATTGCACCAACTTGCACCTGCGGCATCAAGGTATTTTTTCGAGCTATGCCAACCCAGGCAGGCTGGTAAATTCGTTATGGGTAGCTTTGAAATCAAACTATCGCCATGGCCTTCGCCGACTGTCTTAACCAGTAGTCCTTTGGTAAGAACGTTATTAGACCGGTTGAAAACGGTCGGCGCCGGAAGGCCCGTTACAGCGAGCGGGCGCGCTCGTCGATTGAGAGTTTCGGTTACGGCAGGCCCGTTCCCGATCCCGCTTTCACCGAAGAGATATCTGTGCTGTTGACGCTGCCATCTGCCGTTACGTCTTCGCGAAAGTTCGAGCTCGTTACTAGTGCGCCGGATTGCGATTTCGTCTGACCGATGTCGGCAGAATTTACCGCGCCGTCGTTGCTCGTATCGCCGGTCAGCACCGACATGGAAACAGGCAAAGCGGCACTGGCATTGCCGGAATTGTCGCTGACACTTGTTAGTTTGACCGTGATTGTTTGCGCGTTCGCGATCCCGGTAAGATTCACAATGTAGCGGTGGGTGTCGGTACTGTCGACGGTGCTCGACATCATCGAGCCGATACCGCTGGTTAGGCTCGCACCGCCAACGCTCGTGAGTGCATTCGCAAAGGTTAACACGATCGTATAATCCCCGGTCGCTCCTCCACTTCGACACTCGGTCCCGCCATGCGCAAGATCGACATCGAATGTGCCGGCAGTGCCGTGCGTCTTTCGGGAAACGATCCCGGTCGGTCGCGCTGGATTCGGCGAGAAGCCGGCCCCCAGGTCGAAAACTTCCGCCGAGCGCAAGGTAGAGCTCCCGCCTGAGCCTCCGGCAAGCAGGACGCGTCCATTTCCAAGGAACGTTACGGTGTGATTGAAGCGTGCCGCCGTCATGAGTGTCGACGCCCCCGAGAAGTTTCCATTGAAGACTATCGCGTTATTTAAGGCATGATCCCCGAACGACTGTCCTCCAATTCCGCCCGTCGCCAGGACCTTGCCGTTGGCAAAAGCCGTCGCTGCGTGCCGAGCGCGCCGGTCCATTCCAAGCGAAATCGGAGAGTAGGTCTGCGTTACTGGATCGAATAACTCGCCGGTGTTTACAGAATTCCCACTTGAATCTCCACTGCCACCGGCAATAAGCACTCTGCCGTCGGGAAGTAACGTCGCGGTGTGTTTGAATCGAGGTGAGTTCATTGGAGCCGGCACCGCGGTGAAGGTTCGGGATACCGGATCAAATATTTCCGATGTGTTGCCTGGGTTCTGAGTGTCGCCGATGTAGCCTCCCGCGATCAGGACTCGGCCGTTGTCGAGAACAGTGGCGATGTGACCCGACCGTGCTGACGTCATCGGTGGAAGGGTAGTAAAGGTATTGGAGACAGGATCGAAGATCTCAGCTGCATCTGTCCCGCCGAAGTCGCTGATAGTCGTTCCACCAGTGATGAGTACCTTGCCGCTGGGTAATAGCGTCGCGGCGTGAGTGGCGTGGCCTGCATTCATCGGTGAAACCGGAGTGAAGCTTTGATTCGCTGGATCGAAAAGCTCTGCCGTGTTGTTGGGCGCGGCCGGTGGAAAAGCCGTTGGAACGCCTCCGGCCAACAAGACTTTGCCGTTAGGCAACAATGTCGCGGTATGGCTGGCGCGACGTGAATTTAAGGTGCTTATGAGCGGCGTAAAATTACCGGTCGTCTGATCATACAACTCCGCCGTGTTAAACATCTGGGTCTGACCGCCCTCATACCCGCCAGCGATCAATATTCTGCCGTCGGCCAACATGGTCGCAGTGTGAAATTCGCGCGCCGTATTTAAGTTACCCTGGGGTGCGGCAAACAAGGAATTCGTTAACAAGCCGGCAACCGCAAGCGAGGCAGCGGCGTGAGCCAAATGAACCCTTATCATATGCAACTAAGAATCAGCCGTAAATGTTTTGGCCGAATGCCATCATAAGAGTGCAACGCTTTGACATCAACCGTCAAGAGTCGAACATCAGGAATTCGCGATGAAGATTTTGATGGTTAGCGCTGAAGGGCCGCTGTTGTAGCGAACGGACGCGCTTATGGATTGAGATTTTTCAGTTAAGGCAGGGCCGTTCCCGATTTCGATTTCGCCAGCGAGATATCCGCGCTGTTTATCAAGCCATCACCATTCAGATCTTGCCGGAAGTTGATGTTCGTCACGGGAAGTCCCGATTGTCCCTTGATTTGAGCGACATCAGCCGAATTCACGAAACCATCACCGTTAACGTCACCGATCAGCACCGGCATTAGTGTTCTGACCGTGCTGTTATGATTCCCTTGCGAGTCGTTGACGTTAGTTAGGCTAACGATTATTGTTTGAGGGTTAACGATCCCGGCCAATTGCACGATGTATTGATGGGGGTCGTCACCGATCGCAGCGGAAACCACTGCTCCCTGGCCGCTTTCCATGATGGCGCCATCTACATTCGTTAGGGGAGCGGCGAATGTGAAAGCGAGCGCGTAATTACCTTCCGCCGCGCCGCTACGACACTCGATTTTGCCATTCCCGATATCGACGTCGTAGGTTTGTGCATCCGCCACCGGTTTCTGCGATGCCACGCTCACAATCTGAATGGGGTTCGCCGGCGCCACGTAGCGCTCGGTCAAGGTTTGCAGACGTGCCGTTGCATTTTTCCGATAAAAAACTGCCCAACATTCGGTTCCACCCGCACGACAGCTAATATCGTAGAGCTGGTTCTCCTGTCCGCTTACATTGGGCGCGGTCGCCAGTGTCCAAGATGTCCCGTCCCATTGCATAAGCAACGAGCGTCTAGCGCCGGAATACCCGAAGTAGCCGACCGCCCAACATTGCGAAGATGTCAGGCAGGAGATGCTCTGAACATAATTGACTGTGCCGCTTCTGTTGGGGGAAGGTACGATTTGCCAGGAAATGCCGTCCCAGTGGGCGAACAAGGTCCGAAATGTCGCTCCTGCCGCCCAACAATCAGTGTCGGAAGTGCAAGCGACGTCATTAAATCCATTGGACGAAGATGAACTGTCGTTAGGCGAGGTAACGACAGACCAGCTTATCCCGTCCCAGTGTTCGATAAGCGTCAGATAGGTCGAACCGGTATAGTAAGAACCCACTGCCCAGCATTGCGATTCGGATGAACACGCAATGCCCTCGAGAGAATTATAAGATGTTCCGACGTTCGGTGAATCAACGACGGACCACGCGACGCCGTTCCAGCGAAGAGTGCGAGTCTTACCGGATTGAATGCCGACAACCCAACAATTTGAGGCTGAAGTGCAGGCAACGTCCGCTAACCCGGCCGCATCTGAGCTGCCGTTAGGCCAAGGAACTGTCGCCCATGATGATCCATCCCATTTTTCGATAGTGGATCCGCCTACCGCCCAGCAATCGGAATGTGAAATACAAGTCACGTCTGTTAGTCCAGCAGACGGCGATTGCACGACCGACCACGCACTTCCATTCCAGTGCATAATCAAGCCGCCACCAGGATTGTGTGAAGGTGGATGGTAGCTCCCCACGGCCCAACAGTCATCCGATGAAACACATGTTACGCCACTGAGGAGATTGTCGTCCTGCGGACTTGAATTTGGTGAATCTACCACCGCCCAACCATCGCTGGTGGCCAAATTCGGAGCCGCGGCAAACGCGGCCATGATAAAACTACAGGAGCAGAGAGCGATTGCCGGCCAGCGGGCAAAGATGTTTGAGAATAATGGATGTGATCCTCCGTTCATTGGGGTCAAGAAATCCGACTTGATCCGGTTCAGCAGATATTCGGCCAGCGTTCATAAGGGGATCGGGATATCTGTGAACATGGCCACCTTTGACAACCAAACGTCCCCGTCGAACATCAAACTATCGCGATGAAGGTTTTGATGGTTAGCGCTGAAGGCCCGCCGTTGCAGCGAACCGGCGCGCTGGTCGATGTCATGAAAGCGTTGCCGGCGGAACTTCGCGCCCAAAAGCATGACGTCGGTTTGGCGATGCCCTACTACCGGGAAATCGCCGAGAACGCGGAATTCAAGGCGGAAGAGACCGGCATTTCGGTTGAGATTCGCGTCGGCGAAAAGAATTACACAGCGGTATACCTGGAAGGACGTTCTGCAGACGGTTTGCAGATATTCCTAATTCGCTGTAACGATTTTTTCGATCGGTCGGGAGTTTACGGCGAACGCGGTGAGCCGTACGAAGATAATGCTGCGCGTTTCATCTTTTTTACCAAGGCCATCCTCGAGCTCGCGCGCCGGCTGATTCCGGCAGTGCAGATTCTGCATTGTCATGATTGGGCGGCTGCATTGGTGCCGGTGTATGTGCGCGCGTACCATCTGCCGTTCTCGACGGTCCTAACGATTCATCATGTCGAAGAACAGGGAAGTTTCTGGGGACTCGATTTCCGGTTGATGAATTTGCACGAGCGCTATTTCAAAATGGACGGCGTCGAGTTTTTCGGCCGCTTGAATTTTCTCAAGGCTGGAATCGTATTTGCCGATCGGATCACCACCGTGAGCGAGCATTACAAGCGGGAGATTCTTACACCCGAAGGAGGTGCCGGGCTCGACGGCGTGCTCCGCGAAAATGCGCACAAGCTTTCCGGCATTTTGCCCGGCGCCGATTACAAGCGCTGGAACCCGGAAACCGATCCGTTTCTTCCCGCACTCTACGATCCGTCGTCGTTGTGGGGGAAAAAACTCTGCCGCGATTCGCTCCTCAATCATTTGCAGCTTGCGCCGGTACCGAAAGGCCCGGTCTTCGGAATGGTCACCCGCGTCGTGAAGGAGAAAGGCTTCGAGATTTTGGTGCCGCTGCTCGACCGCCTCCTATCGGACGATGTGCGTCTTATTATATTGGGCGAAGGCGATCCCGGTTTTGAAACGGCGCTGGCAGTTGCCGCTCGAAAGTATCGGAAGAAGTTTTCCTACCAGCGTCATTACGACGAACAGACCGCTCATCTAATAGAGGGGGCTATCGATATCACCCTCATTCCCTCGCGCTTCGAACCGGGCGGCCTGAGGGCGATGTACAGTCTGAAGTACGCGGCATTGCCCGTGGCTCGGGCGGCCGGCGGAATCCAGGAGATCATCGAAGATTACGATCCAACCCTCGACCGCGGTTACGGATTCCTGTTCTACCAATATTCCACCGAGGCGTTCTGGGATGCGATCAAGCGTGCACGCGAAGTTTTTAACGATTCCGTGCTGTGGGTCACCCTGGCCGAACGGGCGATGGCGCGAAATTTTTCGTGGGAGGCCGCCGCCCGGCGTTACGAGCAGGTTTATCGTGAGGTAGCCGCGGCCGAGGCAGCCGCTGCCTGAACCGCAATCAATCCGCGCTTTCAATTCATCTCCTGGGTAAAGGGAAACGTCCGAAAAAATCCTATACCCTCGGGACAATGCCAGTTCGGCTCGAACGGGTTGCCGATTCTGGCAACCAACCCGGCTCAATGGCGCGAATAAACGCTGCATGCTGTCGTCAAATTCGTGCCCATGAACCGGCCCCAAAATGCAACCTGAGATCGCGATTGCTGGAACGCCGACAACTTCTTGCATTGCCACGGGCTTTGGTATTGGCTCGGCGGTCTCGGGTCCGGCGACCATGACCTCGGCAAGATCGACATTCAGACCGTGGGTGATGGGCGCGATAATTACCCTGGCGCACATCGCTCTCGCCGTGTTGTTGCTCGCTCCAGAGGGTTCGCTTTCCGATCGCTATTACAGTCTGAACCAGCACGACAGCTACTGGTTCATGAACATCGTCAATCGCGGGTACCAGACGATCGTTCCGCCCATCGATCACAAACTGATGGAAGTTTCAAACACCGCTTTCTTTCCGGCCTATCCGGTATTGGCCGCCCTGCTTCGCTACGGGTTCGGTGTCGATACCGGGTATGCCTTGTTAATTGTCGCGCAGGTGGCCGCCTGGGGATTTTGGACGTATTTCTTTTTGTTAGGCGAACGCTGGACGTTATCGCCAAAGCTTCAGCTGCTCGGGGCGTTGGCGGTCGTTTCTCATCCGGCGGCGTTCTTTCTCGTAGCCGGTTATTCCGAATCGCTCTTTCTCATGGCGTTGCTGGGTTTCATCTATTGGAGCTCGAGCGAAGGTCGCGTCGCGAAAATACTCACGCTGTTGCACGGCAACCTCATGGCGGCGACGCGAATCGTGGGAATTCCGTGCGCGATGATTCCGGTTTTGCGTTCCGTCGTGACCAAAGGTGTGCGCAACTTGCGCCTTCATCTACCGGCCGTAGCGATTTCGGTTCTTTCGATGTCCGGAGCCGCCCTATTCTTTTTCTATTGTCAGCTGCGCTGGGGGCACTGGAACATTTATATGCTCACTCAGGAGGCCGGTTGGGGCATTGTGCCCGATTATTTCGCGGTTTTTCGTCCGGAAAGTTATCGCTGGCTGGTTCCAGCGCTGAACGAACCGAGGGAGGCTAGCCAAATGTCGATGACGCTCGGTGCCCTTATGCTGGCAGCTATCGCGATTTGCGAACTTGTTCCCGCGATTCGCCGTCAAACGGAGTGGCAGCAACGCATTGGGATCTATTTTGCCGGCGCGGCGATCTATTTCGTGTCGGTCAGCGGCGTCGCCTGTGTTGAGATGGAGAGCATGCTCCGTTATGAGTTTTCCGCACACGCCGTGATCGTGCTGGCCTTTATGCACTTCCTGCGTCAATGTCGCATTCCCCCGGTGTTAGCGAAGGCTTTTGGCCCCGCCGGGGTGGTGCTCGCCAGCGTTGCGGGGCTAGGTGTCCAAGGATGGTACGTTTGGAACTTTACCAGGGGCCATTGGATCGCCTGAGGAACGTATGAAGACAGATGTAGCTATTATTGGAGCTGGACCAGCGGGACTGACCGCAGCCTATCTGCTTTCCAAGAATGAGATCGATGTAACCGTTCTCGAGGCCGATCCCGTTTATGTCGGCGGAATTTCGCGCACGGCCACTTATAAAGGTTTCCATTTCGACATTGGCGGTCATCGGTTCTTTTCCAAATCGAAAGCGGTCGAGGATTTCTGGACGGAGATTTTGCCCGACGACATGCTGGTGCGGCCGCGATCGTCGCGCATTTATTACAACGGCAAGTTTTTCAGCTATCCGTTGCGGGCGTTCGAAGCCCTGTTCAAGCTCGGGGTCGTAAGATCGACGCTCTGCGTGCTCTCCTATTTCAAAGCGAAGTTGTTTCCGGTTCGTAACCCGAAGAATTTCGAGGACTGGGTGAGCAACCAATTCGGCAAACGGCTCTTCAATACCTTTTTCAAGACCTACACTGAAAAGGTTTGGGGAATGAGCTGCCGGGAAATTTCAGCCGACTGGGCGGCACAGCGAATCCGGGGCCTTTCGTTAGGCAGCGCCATTAAGAACGCCATTATCCCGCAGCGATCCAGCGGCGACCGGAGTAAGGTGATCAAGACGCTGATTCATTCTTTCCGATATCCGCGCAAGGGCCCCGGGATGATGTGGGAGGTCTGCGCGCGAAAGACCACTGCCATGGGTGGGAAAATCGAAATGGGATGTAAAGTCGTCGGCTGCGAGTACAACGCCGATTCGGAAACGTGGACCGTATCGTTCCGGGATCGCGCGGGGAATGTGCAGACGCTTGAAGCCGAGCATGTGATTTCGTCCGCGCCGATGCGGCAGCTCGCCAATGGAATTCGTCCTCCGGTTTCGGAAAATGCCCGGCGTGCGGCCAATTCACTGAAGTATCGCGATTTCCTGACCGTGATGTTGATCTTGAAAAATCGCGACGCGTTCGATGACAACTGGATCTACATCCACGACCCGAGCGTCAAGGTGGGCCGCGTGCAGAATTTCCGCTCCTGGTCTCCGGAGATGGTGCCGGATGCCGACAAAGCCTGTTACGGCCTGGAATATTTCTGTTTTGAAAACGACGGCTTGTGGAACTCGACCGACGAAGAGTTGATCGAGCTTGCGAAGCAAGAGTTGCTGAAGATTGGGCTGGCTCGCGAAGGGGACGTTCTCGACGGGTGCGTGGTCCGGCAAAAGAAGGCCTACCCGGTGTATGACGACGACTATGCTACGCATGTGGCCACGATCCGGAAGGAACTTGAAAGCCGTTATCCGAATCTGCACCTGGTCGGTCGGAACGGCATGCACAAGTACAACAATCAGGATCACGCGATGATGACCGCCATGCTTTGCGTCGAAAATATCCTCGCCGACAGCAGGCTTTACGATCTCTGGGAGGTTAATCAGGACGCTGAATATCATGAGTCCGGGTCGGCGGCCGAGCCGGAGCAGGCGGGAACGGCGTTAAGGCTTGTGCCAAGTCGGGTAGTTACCGCTTCTCCCGAGCTGGCGCCGGAAAGCTGATGTCTCAAGCCGGCTTGACGGAGTTCGCCCACTCATCCGATGCAGCGAAAAAAAGTCTTGCAATTAACGCTCCAATTATAGTAATTATAAGGGCGAACCTGAAACATCGTTTCAACATTGTTAATATGAAAATCGAAATCGCCGCCGCCCTTCTCAGCCTCGCACTCCTCCCGGCCTGCTCCACCACCAGCCAGACTACCTCCTCGCATCAAACTCTCGAACAACGTTTGATGGCGAAATATGCCAATGCCGATACCACCACGGCCGAGCCCGCTCCGCCGGCGGAAGGTCCGGAAGATATTCCGGCAGAAGGCCCGAACGATCCGATTCGCAATCCGTCGTTGGTTCCGACCCCTTCGCTTCGTCTATCGGCCGCTTCGAGCACGCCGTAATCAAATTACCGTTCCGCAGTTTCGTTTCGAAACGCCGCGTCTAATAAGCGCGGCGTTTTATTTTTTATTTTCAATCCCGTCGCTTGCGCGGCTCTTAAGGTGGAACGCGTTGTCGTCAACGCGTTGCTATCGAAACTTCTGCGGATAAACCCATGCAGCTAGTCCGGGCGTGTGGAACCGGGCTTCCGATCAGGTGGACGGAGTTCCAAGTCCCCAGCTCAACAACGCACCGGCGTCGCGCCACACGTTTGACGAAGTGTCTCCGAGCACGACGACGATCACGTCCTTGCCCGGTCGAGTCCCGCTGGCGATGAGACATTTACCGGCGGCTTCGGTGTAACCGGTCTTCATCCCATTACAATACGGGAGGCGCCTGAGAAGCTTGTTCGTGTTTTCCAGTTCGCGCGTGCGTCCATTGGCAAAACGAAAGACGTATTGCGGCATGCAAACGATCGAACGAATCGTGGGGTTCGCGTAAGCCGCCTTGGCAATCAGCGACAGGTCGCGCGCTGTCGAATATTGCCCGGGGATGGGCAGTCCGTTGGGATTAACAAAATGCGAATGCGTCGCGCCGAGTTCCCGTGCCTTTGCATTCATGCGATCAGCGAAAGCTTCAACGCTGCCCGCATTGTCGCGGGCCAGACATTTCGCGACGTCGTTAGGACTTTTGACCAGAAGCGCCCGAAGCAAATCGATTCGCTGATAACTGTCGCCTGCCCGGATATTCAATTTCACCGGCTCCGCCTGGGTATCTACCGGGTGAACCGTGACGACCTGGTCGAGAAACCCGCGCTCCGCGACGATGAGCGCGGTGAGCAATTTTTGAGTGCTGGCTGCGGGACGAATCTCATCCGCATTTTTTTCGTATAACGTCTGGCCGGTCCGCGCATCGATCATCATCACCGCTTTCGCGCGCGTATTCGGAATTTCGCCCGGTCCTTTGGAAGGCTCCGATTCCTCGGGCTCACGTTCCCGCGGCGTTCTTCGAGCTTTTGGCTTCGCCTTCGGAGTCGGCGTGACCCGAATCGCTTTCCGTGGCGGCTCGTCTTCATCGTCATCCGTCGCAACGCGTTGCGCTTTCGGCGGTTTAGTGACGCCGGTGGGACGAACCGCTTCTACTTCTTGGGCGACGACATTCGCCGCGAAGAAAACCACACAGAAGAAGGATTGAAATACCCGCCAGAAATTCATGCCGCGGGAAATTAGAGGTAAGAATTCACGGCGCAAGCAGATCGTCCGTAAAGTATGGCCTTACGACTTCGCCCGTTCGATCAATTCGATTTCGTAACCTTCCGGCGCATCGATGAAGGCGATCCGACCGCTGCTGCTGGAATGGGGACCATCGGACAGCGGATAACCTTTGGCCGCGGAATCGCGCGCGAACTTATCCAGGTCGTCCACCTCGAATGCGAGATGCGTCAAATCAGGCCCCACTTGGACCGGCCCGCTGTCGTCGAACTTGCAGATCTCGATCTCCTCATCGCTTTGCGGCGCCTTGAAAAACACGAGCTGCGAGCCGCGGCCGGATGTATGCCGTCGAACCTCCTTCAACCCGAGCACGTCACGATAAAACGACACCGTCTTTTCCAGGTCGGTCACCCGGTAACGCGTATGGAGGAGTTTCTTGATCATCGCGATGACTTATATCACCACTCTTCCGCTTCCGCTTCCTCTTAATCTGCTTCGGTAGGTCGCCTTTTGCGAACCAGCCAGACTAAGAGGAAGAGGTAGAGGAAGGGGAAGATGTTTGTTAGCTTCTAAGCCGAATGAAATTTGTAATCGCTGCGACCGGCGCCAGCGGAACGATTTACCTGCAACGTTTGCTGGAGCAAATGGATTGCAAGGCTCACGAAGTTCATTTGCTGATGAGCGCCTACGCCGGTCAGGTCGCCAAACAGGAAACCGCCAAATTCAAAATCCCGGCCGGCGTCATTCAACACGCGGACAACGATATGAACGTTCCGTTCGTTAGCGGCTCAGCCCGTTTCGACGCGATGGTGGTGATTCCGTGTTCGATGTCGACGCTGGGACGCATTGCATCGGGTTCCGGCGACAACGCCTTGTTCCGCGCGGCCGACGTCTTTCTCAAAGAGCGCCGCAAATTGGTGATTGTTCCCCGCGAGACGCCGTGGAACCTGATTCATGCCCGGAACGTTGTCACGTTGCTCGAAGCCGGCGCGATCGTCCTCCCGGCGATCCCGTCCTTTTACAGCCGTCCTCAAACTGTGAACGACGTGGCGGACACCGTTGTCTGGCGCGTGCTCGACCAGATCGGTTTGCCCAGCTCACGCGCTTATCGCTGGAAGGATTCGAAGGATTGAAAATCGAAGGCCGGCTCGCGCGCTGGTTAATCGCGCTCATGTTTCCCCTCTTCAAGGTTTGGCTCTGGACCCTCCGATTCAAACTGGAAGATCTCGGCAACATCCGGGCGATACCGCCACACCAACGCCTCATCGGATCACTTTGGCATAATCGCCTCCTGCTGAGCGCGCATGCGGTTCGCAAATTTTTCCCGGCGCGGCGGGGCGCGGCGCTTATAAGCGCAAGTCGTGATGGAGAAATCATTGCCAATGTCGTGGAACGATATGGTTTTCATACCGTGCGTGGTTCCACTTCGCGCAAGGGAAGCAGCGCCCTTCTTCAACTCGCCGAGTTCATGAACTCCCACGGTGACGCGTTTATCACGCCGGATGGACCACGCGGTCCTGCCTACGAGCTTCAGGACGGAATTGTTTTTCTCGCCCAACGAACCGGTGTCCCGGTTGTCCCGGTGAATTTCGAATACTCTGCCTGCTGGCGGTTGGACAACTGGGACCGGTTCATCCTTCCAAAACCGTTTTCGAAAGTGCGCATGATCCTTGGCCAGCCGCTGCAAATAGGATCCACGTTTACCGACCAGGACTTCGAAACCGAACGGCTTCGTTTGCAAACCTCGATGATGTCTCTGGTTGAAATGCGCTAAGGCACGAACTTCACGAACTCAAGGTTTGCCGGTCAATCTGTCATTCGTGACAATTCGTGCGATTCGTGTCTCAATCTCTTGTGTCTAATCTCATCGACGGCAGGGCGATCGCTTTTGTCATTCCGAGCGAAGTCGAGGAATCTCAAATCGGGAGAATCCTTTGAGCATGAATAATCTCATCGACGGCCGCGCCATCGCCGAAAGGGTCTACACCGATCTTCGCAAAGACATCGCCGCTCTTAAATCGCGCGGCGTGACTCCCGGACTCGCCGTCGTTCTGGTTGGCAACGATCCGGCATCGCGCGCCTATGTCCGCTCGAAGGATAAGATGAGCCGCGATCTTGGATTGCATTCGGTGAAACTCGAGCTGCCGGAATCGACGAGCCAGGACGATTTGCTCATCCGTGTGCAGGAGTTGAATCGCGATCCGAAAGTCCACGGGATCCTTGTTCAGTCGCCGCCTCCGAAACAGATCGACGAGGCCGCGATCGTTCGGGCGCTCGATCCAGCCAAGGACGTCGACGGTTTTCATCCCGAAAACATCGCGAAAATCGCACTTGGCGATTGCACCGGGTTTGTTCCCTGCACTCCGTTAGGCGTTCAACGGTTGCTGGTCGAAAGCAGGATCGACATCGCGGGAGCGCACGTGGTCGTTTTGGGCCGGAGTATGATCGTGGGAAAACCGCTGGCTCTTTTGTTGATGCAAAAAGGCAAAGGCGGTGACGCCACCGTGACCGTAGCCCATTCGCGAACACAAGACCTCAAGCAGATCACCCGGTCTGCGGATATTTTGATCGCGGCTATCGGCCGATCGAAGTTCGTGACCGCCGATCACGTGCGGGACGGGGTGGTGGTGATCGATGTCGGAATTAATCGAGTGGAGGATCCGGGCGATAAACGCGGTTATAAGCTGGTCGGCGATGTCGATTTCGAAAGTGTCGCGCCAAAAGCAAAGGCGATCACGCCGGTTCCTGGCGGCGTCGGTCCGATGACGATTGCGATGCTGATGTCGAACACAGTCAAGGCCGCGCGACAAACGTTGTAGTGAATTTGTAGCCACGGCCCTGTGGGCCGTTCCTTTAATACTAACAAAAACCGGGCACAGGCCGGTGGCTACAACAGCCTAACGATTTTCGAAGTCAGGAACCGCAGAATCGACGGCTGAATCCTGGCCGCGCATACAAGCATCGAAGCAATCCTCGGAGCCAGCACGGCTCGTCGCGCCAATCGATTAATCCAGAGTCGGCCTTCGTACATCGCGGAATGTTCTCGCTCGAATTCTTCGGCAATCGATCTGCGGTCTTCCGTTCGGATCATCCTGGCAATCGCTGCCGCCGCCAGTTCTCCGGAACGCAGCGCATAATAAATTCCCTCCCCGGTAAACGGTTCCACCACGCGGGCGGTGTCACCGACCAAGAACAAATTATCGTCGTGCACCGGTTTGATCGGAGCGCGGGTCAACGGGGTGATCGTGCGCCACGCGTGCTCCGGCGAAACACGAAAACGCTTTTCCGCCCACGTTTTCAATTGCCCGATTGAGGTGGGAATTCCCACAAGGCAAAGGTTCAGCTCCCGGTCGTTCACCGGCGCCTGGCCGGAATATCCCTGCGGCAGAAACTCCAGGACGACGCGATTTCCAAATTCGTTAGGCAAAGGAATGTGAGATTGCAGTGCCACGCGCTCGCGCCCGGGAGAAGGCAGTAGGTTACGAAGCCGGGCAATGGTGGAGTTGCGCCCATCGGCGGCAACGAGGAAATGCGCGCGCACAACGTCATGGACGATATCGATCTTCCAATCGCCCCAGCGTTCCTTGGCTACCGCGCTAACGACCGTTCCATCTCGCACTTCCGCTCCAAGTTCGCGGGCGCGGTTCAGAAGTAGGTCGTCGAGCAAACTCCGTTTCACGGCGATTTCGCACTCTTCGCCACGCGGAAGATCGACATGTGCCTTGGTTCCGCCGATGGCGATGAACTCTACGGATTCGAGTTTTGCATGCGGCAACTGACGAACCCGAACGTCGAGTTCAAGACGGCGCAGGACCGGCCAACACGCCGGATTCAGGCAATCGCCGCAAACTTTCTCGCGTGGGAATTTCTCCCGTTCGATAACGACCGTTCGCAACCCGGCTGCGGCGCAGAATGCGGCGCAGGCCGAGCCGGCCGGGCCCGCTCCCACGATTGCGACGTCAACCGCATCCATTCTCCTATTGTGTGGAGGGACGACCTCTGTGTCGTCCCAAATATGGGGACGAGACCGAGCCCGTCCCTTCAGCGACTAGCGCGCGGTCTCATATGGAGCGAAGCTCTAAACCATGAGCTGGTCGGTTCCCATCCTTCGAATCGCCGGGATCCAATTGCGGATTCACGTGACGTTTCTGTTGCTGATCGCGTGGCTCGGCTACGGATATTACCGTTCCGGGGGCTCGGCTGCGGCGGCGCTTGGAATCACTTTTATTCTGCTGCTGTTCCTCTGCGTCGTGCTGCACGAATTCGGTCACGCGATTGCCGCAAAAGGTTACGGAATCAACACGCCGGACATTACATTGTTGCCGATCGGCGGAGTGGCGCGGCTGGAGCGAAT
>JADMIO010845980.1_pt1 | contig 34832 bp, 20 predicted proteins | sample 8958161 | NCBI WGS metagenome assembly JADMIO01 (sample SAMN16585339, study PRJNA669376) | soil metagenome | isolation source: Crop rotation soil | place: USA: Cullars Rotation, Alabama | collected 2011
CTTTCCCTGCGAAACCAATGGCGGCGCGCCCCGCCTTAACAACCGCACTGAGCTGGGCCATTGTTTCAGGCTTGGGCTCGGGAGGGTGCGGGAAGGCGGCACTGGGATTATCGTTGACTGCAAGAACCTCGCATCCCAACTTTGCCAGCCACCTGGGACTGACAAACGAACACGCGCCGTTACAGCAATCAACTGCCACCGTCAGATGCTTCGCTCTGATCGCATCGGCAGCAAAACTCTCGTGCAGGACCTTGATATGCTCTTCGATCGCGTCTGCGCTTTGAACCACTTGCCTGATCGTGTTCCAACTCGCCTTGGCAAACTCGCTCTGGTGATAGATGTCGAGCAACTCCTCTCCCTGGGTGGGATTGAGATAAAGACCGTCACTACGAACAAACTTCAGCGCGTTCCACTGCCAGGGATTGTGACCGGCAGTGATGGCGATACCGCCATCTGCCTTGAGCGACTTAACCGCGAGCTGCATGCTCGGCGTCGGGCACACACCGAGATCGATAACTTCGCAACCCGCCGCCAGCAATCCGGCGAGAACGGCCGAGCGGATCATCGGCCCCGAAGGACGCGTGTCGCGGCAAACCAGAATGCGTCCCCGGTCCAGGTAGGTTCCAAAGCTTTCGGCAAATTCGACTGCCAGTTCCGGGGTGAAGGTCTCACCGACGATACCACGCACGCCGGTGATGCCGATTTTTAGCGGTTTCATCGAAGTTTTTAGTCTGGCAGACTTAATTGTACCTGACGACATAAGTTATAGTCATCGGCCAAAAGTTTGAGATGAGGTAATGCCATGAGACAAACACTGCTTGCTGCGTTATCGATCTTGACGCTGTTGACTGCCGCGGTGGCTCAGGAGAAGACAATTGCGGAACGGCTCGGCTACCCGCGTGACGCGAAGCTTCTGATCGTGCACGCCGACGATCTCGGTATGGCCCACTCGGTGAATGCGGCCACGATTAAAGCCTTCGAGACCGGACTCGTTAACTCGGCTAGCATCATGGTTCCGTGCCCGTGGCTTTCAGAGATCGCTGCTTACGCACGTGCAAACCCGCAAGCAGATCTCGGCCTGCATCTGACGCTCACCAGTGAATGGACGTCTCTTCGTTGGGGTCCGGTTTCGTCGAAAGATCGAGTGACGTCGCTGCTCGATAAAGACGGTTATTTCCATCTCACGGAAACCGATGCCGCTGCCAATGCGGATCCAAAGCAAGTCGAGCTGGAGCTCACTGCCCAAATCGAGCGGGCCAGAGCGCTCGGGATTCAACCGACGCACCTCGACTCGCACATGGGAACGCTTTATCAGAACAAAGCTCTGTTTGAAGTGTTCCTGCGCGTTGCGCGCAGTCAGAAGCTGCCGGTGAGAATCGCGAAGTATTTGTTTACGAGTCCCGACATTCTGTCCGCGTTGAGTCGTGATGACGTTTACGTGGATCGCATTCTCGACATCACTCCGGCAGTCGCACCGCAGGATTGGGGCAAGTTCTACAGCGATGCACTCAGGAACCTGGAGCCGGGCGTGACTGAAGTTGTCATTCATCTCGCATACGACGACGCCAAGATGCAGGGCGCAACGTCAAATCATCCCAACTGGGGCGCAGCCTGGCGCCAGCGCGACTTCGATTTCTTTACCAGCGATGCCTTCCGCAAGGTGCTTCAGGAAAATGGAATCAAACTCATCACTTGGCGCGAGCTCGGGAAGTTAATTAAGTAGCCCCGGATTCTGTGGCCCTCTTTGCATCTCTTTCTCGCGTTATACGGGTATGAAGGAGAGCACCATGAAACACATTCGCAGGGCATTCGCGTTATCTGGCCTACTTGTACTGTTGACGTTCTCATCTGCATTCGCGCAGTCTGACCGGCAAACCATCATATATATCCCATTTAATTTTAGTGTCGGTGAGAAGGCGTTTACGTCGGGCAAGTACGTGATTGAGCGGAACAGAAACGATTCAGACACTGTCTGGGTGATCAGGCGCAAAGACAATGTCGGCAAGGCGGTGCTTTTGACGAGACCAGTTCGCTCGAACGATACGATCGAAGAAACGCGGCTCGTCTTCAGCAAGTACGACGATCTTTATTTTCTGTCGGGGTTCTGGGTAGCAGGCAGCAACACGGGACGCGAGATTCAGATTTCAAATCGGGAACGAGCGTTGGAAAAGGCTTTGGCTGAGAAGCGTCAGGATGTTATCTTGACCGACCGTGGCCGGTAAACCGATCGACAATTTGGCGCGCCGCCAGTTTATCAAAACTGGCGGCTTTGCCTTTTTAGGTGCTTTTGTTTCTCGCTCGCGGGCCTGGTCCAGCCAGGATCGCATACTCTACGTCGGCACTTACACGACGGGCAAAAGCGAAGGCATCTATCTTTATCATTTTGATGCCGCGACGGGCGCGCTGACGCGCTCAAATTCGTTCAGCTCTATAAATCCATCGTTCCTGACAATCGATCGTAGCAACCGATTCTTGTACGCAGTAAATGAAGTCGGCGAGTACCTGGGAAAGCCGAGTGGTGGTGTGAGCGCGTTTGCGATCGAACGCGAGACGGGAAATCTGCGGCTGCTGAATCAACAAGCCACGCAAGGCGCCGATCCTTGTTATCTCAGCGTCGACAGCAGGAAGAGAACGTTGCTGGTTGCCAACTACACTGGCGGGAGTGTGAGCGTGTTGCCAATCCGCACTGACGGGACGCTCGGAATGGTGAGCGAGGTAAAGCAACACGAAGGCTCAGGTCCGAAGGAACAGCAGAAAGGCCCTCACGCACATTGCATCATCCTCGATCGCTTTGAACGCTATGCATTCGCCGCAGATCTCGGAATCGATAAGGTGATGATCTATCGTTTCGATCGTTCGACGGGAAAGTTGGTTCCTGCCAAACAGTCATTCGCTGAACTGAAGCCGGGGGCAGGACCGCGCCACCTCGCGCTTCATCCAACTGGCAGGTTTTTGTACGTCATAGACGAGCTCGACTCGACACTGGCGGCATTTAAATACAACGAGCTAAACGGAACGCTCACGCCGATCGATACTGTCTCGACTCTGCCTGGCGACTTTTCCGGTGTCAGTTACTGCGCCGACCTCCACATTCATCCTTCGGGCCGCTTTCTCTACGGCTCGAATCGTGGTCACAACAGCATTGCCGTCTTCGAAATAGATTCGCGAACCGGCAAACTGGGCCTTGTCGAACATGTTCCGACCGGAGGGAACTGGCCGCGCAACTTCACGCTCGATCCTTCGGGCAAGTTCTTGCTCGTAGCGAATCAACGCACCGACAACGTCGTCACGTTCTCCGTCAACTCGTTTACTGGCCGCTTGACACCGACTGGCAGCGTCGAAGAAATCCCATCCCCTGTTTGTCTAAAGTTCCTTTAGCACACCTTTGTTTGATGACCGTTGAAAAGTACACCTAAATAGAGCAAAATACGCGGCGTTCCTGAAACTTCCTTCCTGAGGTCAGCTAAATAGATGCGGAAATCTTTACTCGCCCTGTGCGCAGTTAGTCTTTCACTCTGCTTTGCCCTGCAACCGCTAATGGTAATCAACGCACAAGCCCCAGCCGATTTCGTCGATAGTGACGAGTTTTACCAGCGCGCCAGTCGCACCAGTCCCGAGCGCGATCACACGCGACAGATTGAAGACTTGCTCAAGCGCATGACGCTGGAAGAAAAAGTCGGGCAGATGACCCAGCTCACGCTCGGCATGATCGTTTCCGGGCGAGATCAGGAGATCCAGATCGATCCTGCCAAACTCGACAAAGCTATCGTCAAGTACGGCGTCGGCTCGATTCTCAACGTCGCCGATCAAGCGCTCACGGTCGATAAGTGGCACGAAATCATCGGCCAGATTCAGGACGCGGCTACTAAAAAAACGCGACTCGGCATTCCCGTGCTCTACGGTATCGACTCGATTCACGGTGCCACTTACGTGCGTGGCTCGACCATGTTCCCGCAGGAGATCGGAATGGCCGCCACGTTCAATCCGGAGTTGATGAAGCGTGCTTCAGAGATCGCGGCGATTGAAACACGCGCGGCGGGGATTCCGTGGAGCTTCTCTCCGGTTCTCGATCTTGGTCGCAATCCACTCTGGCCGCGTTTCTGGGAAACGTTTGGAGAAGATCCGTATCTCGCGAAGGTGATGGGCGTTGCGTTCGTGCGCGGACTCGAAGGAACTGACGTCTCATCGCAGAGCCAGGTCGCGTCCAGCCTGAAGCATTACATGGGCTACAGCTTCCCGCTGACGGGAAGAGATCGCACTCCGGCGTGGATCCCCGAGAATTATTTGCGCGAGTATTTTCTCCCGACTTTCGATGCGGCAGTGAAAGCAGGAGCGCGCACGATCATGGTCAACTCCGCCGAGATCAACGGCGTCCCTGGTCACGTTAATCATCATGTCCTCACGGACATTCTGCGCACGGAACTAGGCTTTAAAGGGTTCGTCGTCTCCGACTGGGAAGACATCAAGAAGCTCGTGACGATGTGGCGCATCGCACCCGACGAAAAGGAAGCGACACGCCTGGCAATCATGGCCGGCATTGATATGAGCATGGTGCCGTTGGACTACAGTTTTGCCGATATTCTCGTCGCGCTCGTCAAAGAAGGCGCAGTGCCGCAATCCCGAATCGACGAAGCAGTGCGACGAATACTGCGTGTGAAGTTTGAGCTGGGGCTTTTCGAGAAACCGATGCCCGATGCGTCGCTCAAGTCGAAGTTTGGACTGCCTGAATACCGTGAAGTGAGCCTACAGGCAGCGCGCGAATCGATCACGCTGCTGAAGAACAGTGACAATGTGTTGCCGCTCGCGAAGACGACGAAGGTTCTCGTCACTGGACCAACGGCGGACTCGTTAGTCTCACTCAACAACGGTTGGACTTACGTTTGGCAGGGATCGGAGGAAGGACTCTACCCGACGGATCGTCCGACGATCCGCAAAGCGATTGAAGCGAAGGTCGGCGCCGGTAACGTGACGTTCGTTCAGGGTACGAAAATCACCAGGGCGCCGGGTCCTTCAAACGCCACGCCAACAGATCAGGAAGAAGAAGTCGATATCGATGCCGCGGTTCGTGCCGCGCAGAATGTCGACGTGATCGTGCTTGCGCTCGGCGAAGGCTCTTACTGCGAAACACCGGGCAATATCACCGATCTCACCATCGGCGCGCCGCAGATCAAACTCGCGGAAGCGTTGAAAGCAACGGGGAAGCCGATCGTACTCGTGCTGGTCGAAGGGCGTCCGCGCATCATCAATCGCATTGCCGATAACATGAAGGCGATCGTGATGGCTTACAACCCGAGTCATGAAGGCGGCACGGCGATCGCCGATGTGCTGTTCGGTGACGTGAATCCGAGCGGCAGGATGCCCTTCACTTACCCGCGCACACCGAACGGCTTGATAAATTACGATCACAAGCCATTCGAAACCGAGAACACGTCGTTTGGTAACATGGCTTTCAATCCTCAGTTTCGCTTTGGTGAAGGATTGAGCTACACGACGTTCACTTACAGCGATCTGAAGCTCGGGAAAGACGCGATTTCCGCAAATGAAGAGCTGCCGGTGAGCGTCACTGTAAAGAACACCGGTAATCGTGCGGGCAAGGATGCGGTGCTGGTCTATGTCAGTGATCTGGTGGCATCGATATCGCCGCCGGGACGACGGCTGCGACGCTTTGCGAAGGTGAGTCTCGAACCGGGGCAGAGCCGCACGCTGACGTTCAAGCTGCGCAGCGAGGATCTGTCGTTCATCAATGCTGAGAACAAACGCGTCGTCGAGCCCGGCGAGTTCGATGTAAAGGTCGGCTCACTCTCGCAGAGATTCACCCTAAAATAATCCGTCATCAATCCGATGAAAACCATTCCGATATTGATCGTTGTCGTTTGTGCGGTCGTGGCTACTGCTCAACAACCATCACCACCGAAACTCAACCTGATGCCGATGCCCGCTTCGGTGAAGTTTCAAAATGAACGGCTGCCCGTCGATACGAATTTCAGAGTCGCTACGCGGGGACATTCAGATGCGCGGCTGGAGGCAGGCATCTGGCGCTTTATCAAGCGTCTCGAAGGGCGCACGGTTCTTACTCTCCCTCCCACGCTAGCGCCCGACGATCAAACTACGCCGCTCATCGTTAATTGCCAGGGTCCGGGCAAGAACATCCCCGCCGTCACCGAAGACGAGACCTATCACATCGATATCACTCGTCGCCAGGCGATGCTCAGCGCGCCTACAGTCGTCGGCGCACTGCGTGGACTCGAAACGCTGCTGCAACTACTCGACGCCGATCGCAATGGGTACTTCTTCCCCGGCGTCCAGATCGATGATCAGCCGCGCTTCCCCTGGCGCGGATTACTGATCGACGTCGCGCGCCACTTCGAGACCATGGAAGTGCTCAAGCGCAATCTCGATGGCATGGCGGCAGTGAAATTGAACGTCTTTCACTGGCACTTAACCGAAGATCAGGGCTTTCGTGTCGAGAGTAAAAAATTTCCCAAGCTGCACCAGCTTGGCTCTGACGGCAACTACTACACGCAGGAGCAGGTAAAAGAAATCATCGCGTACGCGCGCGAACGCGGCATTCGCGTCGTGCCTGAGTTTGATATGCCGGGTCACAGCACAAGCTGGCTGGTTGGTCATCCGGAGCTTGGCAGTGCGCCTGGCCCATACACGATTGAGCGGCGCCCGGGGATCTTCGAGCCGGCGCTCGATCCGACGCGCGAGGAAGTCTACAAGTTTCTCGACACGTTTCTGGGCGAGATGGCAGCGCTCTTTCCCGACGAGTACCTGCACATCGGCGGTGACGAAAACGAAGGCAAGCAGTGGGATCGCAATCCCGCGATCCAGGAGTTCATGAAGAAGAAGGGGATCAAAGACAATCACGCCCTGCAAGCTTACTTCAACACGCGCCTGCTCAAGATCCTTCAGAAGCACGGAAAGAAGATGATCGGCTGGGATGAAATCCTGCAACCCGAGTTGCCGAAAGACATCGTGATCCAGTCGTGGCGTGGCACCGCGGCGCTTGCCGAAGCCGCGCGTAAAGGTTACGACGGTATTCTCTCAAACGGTTACTACATCGACCTGATCCAACCTGCGTCGCAGCACTACGTTGCCGATCCACTGCCCGCAGACAGCACGCTGACACCAGAAGAAGCGAAGCACGTTCTTGGTGGCGAAGCAACGATGTGGGCCGAATGGGTGACGCCGGAAACAATCGACTCGCGCATCTGGCCACGCACCGCGGCGATCGCGGAACGACTATGGTCACCACGAACAGTCAACGATGTACCGGACATGTATCGACGGCTCGCAGTAATCAGCCTGCAGTTGGAAGAGCTCGGGCTCACGCACAAGCGGAATCAGGAGATGATGTTGCGACGGCTGGTGCGGAACGAAGATATTGGTCCCTTGCGCACGCTGGTTTCCGTTATCGAGCCGGTGAAAGAGTATCGTCGCTACCAGCAGCGGCCGCAAACGATGCTCAGTCAGTTGACGGGTGTTGTCGATGCAGCGTTGCCGGATAGTGAGACGGCCCGTAAGTTTTCGTGGATGGTGACAGAGTTTCTGAATGATGGGCCGCGGTATCAGCTTTATCGTCCGGAGTTGAGCCAGATGCTCGCTGACTGGCAGAGTGCTGGGGCGTCGCTTAGTCCGGTCATCGACCGCTCTCCGGCACTGAAAGAGATTAAGCCGCTCGCGCAGAATCTCACGCAACTGGGATCGACAGGCCTCGAAGCGATCTCTTATTTGAAGCTCGGCATACCGCCGCCGCGCGATTGGCGCGAGCAGAGTTTGGCCAAGGTTGAGGAAGCGGCGAAGCCCTATGGCGCACTCGAGTTCGTGGTGATTAGCGGCGTGAAGCAATTGGTGAACGCCGCGGCCGAGGTTAAGAGGTGACAGGATAAATCTTGCAAATCCTGTAACATCTTGCAAAATCCTGTCTACATATGTCGTTGGCGTTCGCGCTCTCATTGCTTTTGACCGTCGTCACTGGTTACATCGGCGACGAAAAGTGTCTCTCGTGTCATGAAAAGCAGCGCACCTACCCCGCCACCGCGCATCACCTAACCTCGCGCGAAGCAAACGCCAACTCAATCCTCGGCAGTTTCGCTCCCGGCAAGAACATCCTCCGAACGTCACAAGCAGAGCTGCACTACGAGATGGAAGCTAAAAACGGCAGCTTCTTTCAAACCGGCGTGCTTGGCACACCGCCCGACACTATCTCCATCTCACAGCGCTTCGACTTCGTCATCGGCTCAGGACGCAAAGGCCAGACGTATCTCTACTGGGGCAAGGACGATCAGCTCTTTCAACTACCCGTGTCTTTCTGGACCGAAGTGGCGAGCTGGGTCAACAGTCCCGGTTACGGTGACAGCTCTCTCGATTTCAGCAGACCGGTCGTGCCGCGTTGTCTCGAGTGTCATGCGTCGTATTTCGACGCAGTGACTGACACGGGAGTCGCGAATCGTTATCGGCGGACTGATTACGTGCTGGGGATTTCCTGCGAGCGGTGTCATGGCCCAGGCAAACAGCACGCGGAGCTAAACGCGCCGGGGGCGCCGAAACCCTCCGATCAAGCGATTGTGAATCCGGCAAAACTGCCGCGCGAGCGACAACTGGCACTGTGCTCTCTCTGTCATGGTGGCATCGGGGTTGAGAAAGCAGCGGCCTTCTCATTCACGGCCGGAAACGCGTTAGAGGATTTTCTCAAACTGGAAACTCCGAAAGAGGACGAGCCGTTGGATGTGCATGGCAGCCAGGTGGCACTGTTGGAGCGGAGCAAGTGTTTCAAGTCGTCGAATATGACCTGCTCGACTTGTCACGACGTGCACGTGCGGCAGCGTGATGTAAGCGATTTCTCAGAGCGCTGTCTCGCGTGTCACAAGGTTGAAAGCTGCGGGCTCTTTCCCAAGCGCGGACATGCGCTTGACGGCAAGTGCGTCGATTGCCACCTGCCGAACCAAACTTCAAACATCATCTTCTCAACCCATGATGGCGTTCGTATCCGACCTAAGGTGCGCAACCACTGGATCAAGATCTATTAGCCACAAAAAGGCACCAAAAGCACAAAGAGGAACTATGAAAGGTGATTGTCTAAATTTTCATTTTGTGCTTTTTGTGCCTTTTTGTGGCTAATAGATCTTGTGGCTTAGCGCGGCGTCGGTTCGTTCGGGCGCGCAATGCGGATCCAGTGGTCCGTGAACGAGGCATGCATCCCCGCGAGTTCGACTTTTGGCATGTGACACGTGGCGCAGTTCTTCGTGCTGACCGGGCACGCCGCCGCACTTCGCCGCTCAGTCTTCGCTTCTTTCGCGCTCGTCAGGTGACAGGCGAGGCATTTCGCGTCGTAATACGCTGCTTCCTTCTGCAACTTGTCATGCGGATTATGACAAGCCAGACAGCTTATGCGCGGATCGTTTGTATTGTGACCACGACTGTTAAATATCCGGTACGGCTGAAAGCGAATGTTGTTAATCCCTGACTGGCCCGGCAGGAGCATCGCCTGTTCGAAACCCGTGTGACACGTGCCGCAGAACGACTGCGACAATTCGTGCGCGCCGAGTCCCCCGGGATTGAAAATCTGCGGCTCGTCGAGCTTCTTCTCCTTCATCGCGACGAGATGTTTCTCACCTGGCCCATGACACGCTTCGCATTCTACGCCCGGCCGCAACCGATCGAGCTTCAGCTCTGTTCCATTGACCGCGCCCGTCGTGTGACATCCAAAACACTGTTGCGGCTCATCGCCGGCAATCGCACGTCCCAATGCATCTTCAAGCGAGCCTGGTATGTTCGTGCGGTGACCGATCGTGAAATCGAGCTTTCCGAGCTTTTGAAAGTAACTGACACGCGTTTCGTAGAGCATGTCGTGATAGCGAAACAGATAAGTCTGGCCGACGTGGCCCTGGCCAAAACAGTAGAGGATGGGCGCCGTGATAGTGTTCACGCCATCAGAAACCTTGTACGTCAGGTTTCTACCCTCGCGCGAGATCTCGTAAGTGTAGTTGCCGTTCTTGAAGCTAAGCGGTCCGCGTGCGGTAATGATCTTACAATCAGGGGCGACTTCGAGCGCCTGGGCCATCGGTGTCGTTAACTGCGCGGATTCACGCGGATGACAGTCAACGCAGGCTTTGCTGCCAACGTAGCGAATGCCGCGTGTATCTGAGTTAGGCCGCCACTCGGAGAAGAATGTGTCTGACTGCGCACGACATATTACTGCGATCAGTCCGCAGAGTACGCCGATCAGACAGATTTTTTTCAGAGACATTACGGTGATGAATTGGGCGGCAACACAAGACCGCCGCTGCTGGTGCGGCCCTTACTCTTGAGATCTTCGACGATGCGCATCTGCTCGTCGGCTTTCGCGCGTTCTTTCGTGCGCGCATATAACAAGGCCAGGTTGTAGTGGCCCGATGGCTCGTCGGGCGCAAGCTGCACCGCTGTCTCCAACTCCTGGCGCGCACGCGGGTAGTTCTTCACTCGCAGATAGCTTGAGCCGAGCGCGATGCGTGCCAGTGCGTATGAAGGAAGTTGCTGCACTGCTTTTTCCAACAACGCTATTGCACGAGCGTCGTCACCCTGTTCCTGGGCCAACAGGCCAAGATAGTATGAGACTTCGGGCACTGGAACACCTGAACGCCCGCTCTTCTCGAGCCACAATCGCGCTTCCGGATATTTTTTCTGAATTAGCAGAACGTAGCCGAGGTGCAACTGTGCCTGCGCGTTTGTAGGTTGTATCTCAAGCACGCGCCGAAAGCGTTTTTCAGCGTCGAAGAGATCCGTTTTGCGCAATGATGCAATTCCCAAAGCCAGCAAATAAGCGGGATCGTTGGGGCGCAGGTCTGCGGCACGTTGCAGCGCCGATTTGGCCTCGTCGAACATTTCCACTCGCATTGCTTCGAGGCCAAACCGGTAAAGAAACTCGGGCGACTTCGAGTCGGCTATGAGAGTCGCAACACGATTCAGGTAGATCGATGCTTCCCTGATTTCGCCTTTTAAACGCGAGATCTGCGCGAGACCAAAAAGTGCGCCAGCGTTGTCGAGCCGCCCTCCGAGTGCCGCAAGATAGTTTTGTTCAGCCTTTGCCTGATCGTTTTTCTCAAGGTATAGGTCGCCCAACATGAGCAGGGCCTGTTCGTTTTCCGGCTCCAGCGCAACAACTTCGTTAAGCTGCACGATCGCTTTCTCGGGCGCGTGCTCGAGCAGGTACAGGTAAGCAAGATTCATCCGGGCGCCGGTGAAGCTCTTGTCATTTCGTACCGCGCGCAAAAACAGCGACTCAGCTTCAACCAGCCGTGATTGCTTGGCGCGCAGACTTCCCATGAGGTTCAGTGCGACTGGTAATTCAGGCGTAGCTCGCAAGATTTGCGTGAGCTCTTTTTCTGCTTCAGCGAGACGATTGTCGCGAATAAGCGTGGCAATTTGCTCAAACAATTGCACGACACCCGACTGCTGCGAGAAGACAGGCTTAGCCACAAAAAGGCACAAAAGGCACAAAAAAATCATTTGTACTTTTTGTGACTTTTTGTGGCTACTTGCTGAAGTCTTTCTCATCGATCTTTCCCTGGCCCTCTTTGAGAGTGATGATCTTGTTGGCGGTCACGCCGGTGATCTTATCCACTGTGCCACTGGGCCAACGCACCTGAATCTGATCGATCTTCGCTCGCTTTTCAACCCCGAAGTGCAGTCTCATGTCGCTCTGTGAGAGGTAACTGTCGCCACTACGCACCTCATCAGTTTGCGTCAAGTCTCCCGATACCACCGTCACGCGCGCGCCAATACCGTCGCGATTACTCTTCACGCCAACCAGCTTGATCAGTACCGAGTTGTTGGCGTTTCCACCATCGTTGCGTAAGAGTTGCGGCGGCCCGTCGAGATCGGCAATCAACAGATCGATGTCGCCGTCGTTGTCGATATCACCGAATGCCACACCGCGACTGGCGCGATTCTCGGTCAACACATTACCAAACTGCGCCGACACCTCAGTGAATGTCGAGTCGTGGTTATTGTGAAGCAGGAGTCGCGGCTGCCGGTAACCGGGCAGTTGCGGGTACACATGACCGTTCGCAACAAACAGATCGACCCAGCCATCGTTGTCGTAATCGAAAAACTTCGTTCCCCAACCGACGTACGGCAAACTCACCGCCGCCACCTTCGCTGCGTATGAAAGATCGGTAAAAGAATTTTTGCCGTCGTTATGATAAAGCGTGTTGTATTCATCGGCGAAATTGGTGACGAACAGATCGAGCTTGCCATCGTGATCGTAATCGCCAACAGTCACGCCCATGCTGCCCTGCTCGCTGCCGTTTTCGTTCACTGCGTCGCCGGCGCTGAAGCCAATCTCTTCAAACGTGCCGTTGCCCTTGTTTCGATAATGAAAGTTTGGAGTCGAGTCGTTCGCGACGTAAATGTCGATCAGCCCATCATCGTCGAAGTCGCTGGTGATGACGCCGAGACCATAATAACCATTCGGATCATCTACTCCCGCCCTTTTCGAAACCTCAGTGAACGTACCATCACGGTTGTTATGAAAGAGTGAGTCGCCCGCCCCCTTCAAACCCCGCGGACCACATTGAACCGGAATCGACTTGTATTGGCAGGTCCTTCCCTGGCCAAACTCAGGCAGGTTGTTGATATCAAAATCAACATAATTGCTGACGAATAGATCGAGATATCCGTCGTTGTCGTAATCGACGAATGAAGCGCCGGTGCTCCAACGCGGATCGCTGACGCCGGCTTTGGCTGTTACGTCAGTGAACGTACCGTTGCCGTTGTTCTTGAAAAGATGATCGGGACCCAGGCAGGTGACGTAAATATCTTCGAACCCATCGTTATTGTAATCGCCAACGGCTACACCCATGCCCCAGCCTACGTCGCTCACGCCGGCTTTTTCGGCAACTTCAGTGAACTTACCGTTCCCGTCGTTGTGGTAGAGGTGGCTTTTTGTTTTTCCTTTTGACTTCACCAGGTCGACGGTGAGTGAGTTGACCATGAAGATATCGAGGTAGCCGTCGTTGTCGTAGTCAAACATCGCGACGCCGCCGCTCATCGATTCGACGATGTATCGCTTTTCGGGAGAGGCGACGTGACGGAACGTGATGCCGGCCTGGGTGGTGATGTCAGTGAAAGCGAGCTTTGTAGGTTGGGGAGCCGGAATAGTAAAGATGAATGGCAAGACGCACAAGCTTGCGAGTAGCAGGTATGGCCTCATAAATAGAGACAGGATTTTACAGGATATTTCAGGATTAACAGGATGACTAATTAATCTTCGCGCGTGCTTTCTCTTTCAGGTCTTTCGATATCTCCAGTTGTTTTTCACCTTCGTCCTTGCGGCCCGCAGCGATGTACGCGCGTCCGAGTTGATAATGGACGTGCGGCTGCTCGGGTTGCAGACGCACCGCGATCTCGAGATTCTCAATACTGTCCTTCACGTCACCTTTTTGCAGCAGTGCTTTACCGAGCTCGTAACGCGCGTCACCGAAGTCGGGCCGTTCCCGCACGACATCGCGCATCAACGCGATCCCGCGTTCCGTCTCCTGTTGCGCGAGGACGACAAACGCGAGGTGATACTTCGCTTGAAAGTCACCCGGATTCAGCGCCAGCTCCTGTTGGAATTCACGAGCAGCATCCTGAAATTTTCCGGCCTTGAGTTGAATCAAGCCGCTGTAGAAATGCGCCAGCCGAATCTTCGGGTCGAGCTTCAGGGCGACCTGCAACTCTTCCAAAGCTTTATCTACTTCGCCGCGCTCGTAATGCGCCTGGCTGAACAAAATGTGAAGCTGCGGACTGTTTTCTCCCACCGCCACCATCTGTTCGATGACGCGATTCGCAGCTTCGAGCTTTCCATCCTTCAACAACGAAAGCGCGAGCGGATAATAAAGCGCCGCGTCCTGCGATTTTACTGCTACGACGTCCGCCAACAGCGCCGCTGCTTTCGCGTAGTCGTTCGTCATGAAGTAGCTGAGTCCCAGCAACTGCTTGATGGCGACGCTGGTCGGATTGATGGTGAGTTCTTTTTCAAGCGGCGGTATCGCTTCTTTGTAAGATTCCGCTTTGTAGTACGCGAGTCCCTGATTGAAATTCAGACCTTCCTGGTTTGGATTCCATTTTGCCGCGAGCGCAAATTGCGCCGACGCTTCCCGAAAATGCTGTTGCTCCGCACGCAACAAGCCGATGCTGTTATGTCCTGCGGCGACGACCTTCGTGTAGTAACTCTCTTCGGCTTTCAACTTTTCCGCAGTATCGCCGGCGATCGCTTCTGGTTCCGCAATCATCCCTTCGGCCCGGACCAGCTCCGTCTTCGCAGACTGATCCGGCAAACTGGCGCCGTTCAGAAATGCGCCGACCTTCTTCTCGTCGAGCTTAAAGCCCTTGGACTTCAGGTCCGCAGAGATCTGCAACTCCTTCTGCCCTTCGTCAGTGCGCCCGACCTTCAGCAGAGACTGTCCCAGCCGGTAGTGTGCGGTAGTGATCTGGTAATCGTTGTGCTCGAGTGAAAGAGTGAGAGCGATCGACTTCTGCAGCACTTCGATGGCTTCCTTGTGCTTGCCGGCGCCCTGGTACGCCTGGCCCAAATGGAAATAGGGATCGGGATTCTTTGGCTGCTTCTGAACCGCCTTCTCCAGCAGCGCGATCGCCGGCTCCCATTTCCGATCCATGATGTAGAGAATGCCGAGATAAAAGTTGGCGAAGTACTCGTCCGGATTGGCGGCGAGCTCGATCTTAAACTCCTCCATCGCGTCTGAGATTCGCGCCGCCCCGTCCTTATACAAATACGTCAGGCCAAGATAATAGTGAACGCGCGGAAAACGCGGGTCGAGCGCGATCGCTTTCTTGAACTCCTCGATCGACTCAGGCAGGAATCCGGTTTCGCGATACGCGCGCCCGATGAGCACACGTAGCGCCGGACGATTGCCGAGCCGGTCGACCATGCGCTCGTAGAGTTGTTTTGCGTGCGGCAGATCCTTCTGCTTCAAATAACAGAGACCGAGGGTGTACTCCGCATCGTAATCGCCTGGCGTTAGTTTCAACGTTTGTTGGAGTTCGGCTGCGGACTTTTCAAACTCGCCCATCATGAAATACGACTTGCCGAGCATGTGATGCACGGCGGGGTTTTGTGGGTCTACCACTCGCTGGAGACGTTCGACTGCTTTGGAAAATTCGCCGAGATGGAAATAGGCGATTGAGAGATCGATCAATGCACTGTTGGAGCTAGAGCGCGCGAGGTTCCCAGACTCGAATGCGGAAACGGATGCGCGGTAGTTTCCCAACGCTGAGTAGATCTTGCCGAGCCTCTCATACGCGTCGCCAAGTATGACTTTGAACTCGGCTTCGGCGGCGTCGTAATGGCCGGCGCGATGGGCGGCATTGGCAGCGTCGTAGTGCTTGCGGTAGAGATCGGCTTGCGACTGCGAGTAGCCACAAAAAGGCACAAAAAGCACAAGACATAAACTCTTAATTACAACCCTATTCACACTTATACCTTTTGTGCTTTTTGTGCCTTTTTGTGGCTAAAGACAGACGAAGGCTGAGTGAAAAAAATTCACTCAGCACTTCGTCCTGGCTCTGACTCTGGGGAGTATATCAGAAGGTAAATTTGATACCGAGTTGAATCTCGCGTGATGCCAGCGCGCTGTTCAGAGTTCCGAAAGTACCGTTTCGTAGGTCGGTATCAAACCCAACAAAGTTGGGATGGTTGAAGAGGTTGAAGAATTCCGCACGGAACTGGAATCCGTATCGTTCTCTAAATCTCCAATTCTTGGCCATCGAAAAGTCGACGTTGGTGATCGGCTTGCCGCGCACCGCACCTTTCCCTAGCGTGCCAGCCTGGCCAATAGCAGGAACGGCAAAAGCGGCCGGATTCAAGTGCTGCGTAGGATCATTGGTGTTCAGGTAGAGTGGCGCCCCCGTGTAGTTCGGACGCTGTCCAACGGCGCTCGAGGTACCGATGGTATTCACGCCCGTGAGTAACTCGATGGGGGTAGAGCCGAAGTACGACGCAATTCCATTTAACTGCCAATCACCGAGAGCAAATTCCGCCGCCTTGCCCCAACTTCGGAACGACGGCAGCACGTACACCAGATTGCCTACAAAGGTATGCCTGCGATCGAGATCGGCATCGCCCTTATCACTCCTGTAGTTGAACGGATCGCTGGTGGTATTTGTGAACGAAGTCAACGCTACGTCAGAGATCGCGTGTCCCCAGGTATAGGCCGCCTGGAATGCGAGGCGATTGCTAAAGCGGCGATTGAGCCACACCTGCATCGCATGATACGACGAGTTGCCGTTTGACATGTCGGTCGTAACGTCTCCGATGCCTCGGAACAGACGATTATCGGCAAGTATGGTTCCCGCATCCATTACCTTCCCTGTCTTGGGACTCTTAACATTGTTCGTGGCTCGCGCATACTGGAGTCTTGCTGGATCACTGCTGCCATCGCATGCGGATCCGTGGCAAGCCACGCCCGGAGGAATGTCGTTGGCGTTCACGTTACGACGCCAGATGTGCAGTCCGTGGTTACCGATATAGGAAACCTCCAGGACCGTGTCTTTTAAGAGCTGATGTGAAACCGTGAGGTTCCACTGATAGCTCTCGGGTGGCCTGAAGTTCGGATCGATTGCAGCGAACGCTGGGTTTGTAGATACGCCGGCAAAGTTGGTCCTCAGGGCCGGATTGATCGTGTCGAGACTGCGGCAGGTTGGACAGTTGGCGAGCGTCGTGCCTTCACCATTCCAGCCTGAACCTGCAGTGACTGCTTTGGTCCACGGCGGATTACCAGTTAAGCGGAGCAAGTCTTCGATCACGTTTGATCGGCTCAGGTAACGGCCGAAGCCTGCCCTGACCGCGGTCTTGCCATTACCATGGACATCCCAGGCAATACCGACGCGAGGCTGCCATCCACCCTTATAGGTATGAACAAGAGAGCGGCCGAGTCCCAGTTGGATTCCCTCTTCAGCGGTGACCAGGCCCGTGTTGAAATCCGTTCCGTTATACAGACTCGGAATGAAGTTCGAAATGCGATTATCTCTCTCCCACGCTGGCGGGAACATCGAGTAGCGCAGACCGTACGTCAGCGTCACATGCGGATGCAATTTCCAGGTATCGTTTGCATAGAATTCAATGTCGTGCCAACGTCCATTGGCGATGTCAGTCGTTTCTATCTCGGCGTAGTTAACAAGAACCGTATCTTTGAGCAGCAGGTCGGCAATACAGTTACCGGTCTGTAAACCGCAACCTTGAATCGTGGCCTGCTGATTACCGCCGCCACCGCCGACGCTGGGTTCATCTTTGAAGTTGTGACTGAAGAGGCCACCGAATTTGAGATCGTGCGATCCCTTGACGAGAGAGAAGTCATCTTTCCAGATGTAGAGATCTTCACGATTGGCCCAGGGCGCCTGGTGCCAGATGTTGGCGTATCCGCCTGCACCCCAGAATAACGACGGGATGCTGCCGCCGATGTCGTCCGGGTTCTTCGGGAAGACCGTAGGAATCTTCGAGGCAATCTCGTCCTGGAGCGCCTGAGTTTCAGGCGAAGTGGTAATGATGATGTCGTTGCCCGCTATCGAAAACTGGAATTCGTTAACCGCCTTGGACGTGAGCGTATTCGTCAACTTAACTGCAAAGCTGTGGCTTGGCTGGTTCCAGTCGGACGCAATGGTTGGATACGGAGCGTCTCCCCAGAAATTACCCGAAGCGCCAAGATGCGTCCATCTTTCGTTGATGTAGCGCACCATCAGATTCATTTTGTCAGTGAGCGTGATGTCACCGCGAATGAGATCCTGGCGCGTATCGACCGGCTGAAGCTGAGACGTCGCCCAGTCACCAACACCTGGTCCGGTTGGATTAGGAAATAGTTTGACGAACGCCAGACCGGCGGGACTAAGCTGGGCCGTTGGAATCTTGTTACCTGGAAACGGATCGCAAACGGTCTTTGTATGGTTGGGATCGGACGGCGTCGGATCCGGCACTTCATGACACGTACCGGGAATGTGCGGCAACGGTCCGGTCAAAGCGCCACTGAAATCACCCGTCTTCTCAGCCGCTGTTGGCACATGAGCTGACAGTACCGTGCCTCGGCGTTCACGCCGCCATTCCTCAGACCAGAAAAAGAAGATCCTGTTTTTGACGATTGGGCCACTGAAGTTGCCGCCGTAGTTGTTGTATTTTAACTGCTGCTTAGGCTGGCCGGATCTATTCAGGAAGAAGTTGCTCGCGTTGAGCGCGTCATTCCTGAAAAACTCGAACGCAGAACCGTGAAAATCATTACTGCCGCCCTTGGTGATCAGGTTGACCACCGCACCCTGCGCCTGCCCGAATTCTGCGCTGAAGCTGTTGCGCTCGACGCGAAACTCCTGAATCGAATCGACTGATGGAAACACCAGCAACGTACGGTTCGAGCCGACGTCCATGTTGTTGACGCCGTCTACGGTCCACAGGTTTGTGTTCGACTGGTTGCCGTTGACTGACATGTCAACGCCGGAGTCGAGTCCAGTTCCGCGAGTATTAAACGCGCCCCCCGCGCCTGCCTGCGTTACTGGAGAAACACCCGGAACCATCAATGCGAGTTGGGCGTAGTTGCGACCATTAAGAGGTAACTCAGTCACCTGCTTCTCGGAAACAAGACTGCTTACTTCGCCGCTGCGCAGCTCGACTGGAGCAGACTCGCTGGTGACCGTAACGATTTCGGTGACTTGCCCTACCTGAAGATCCAGATTCACCGTCTTGTTCTCATTGACGTGGAGATCGACGCCGGTGATGACCGTCTTTTTGAAGCCGGTAGGCGCTGTGCTGACCGTGTAGATGCCGGCAGGTAAGCTGGTGGCGTTGTAGAAGCCGTCGTCTGTCGCGGTGAGCGTACGCGAGGCACCAGTCTTCTCTTCGAGAATCGTGACCTCGGCCTTGGGCACCGCGGCGCCTTGCGGATCTCGCACGGTGCCGGTGATGTTTCCGGTGGTGCTCGACTGGGCGTGCACGCCGACAAGCAGACCAATACTCAGCAGGAGTAAAGACGCCCGCAGCAAATACCTGATCGACATACAACACCTCCTCAGTGTTACCTGATTCGAAATCAAGAATTCTTTAACTGCCCGAACCCCCGAAAGGGTAATTCTTAAGCGCTAAATTGTCTGAGTGTTACTTTGTTGCAGTGGCTACCAAAAGTATTTAATACCAATCCGAGCCCTTGTCAAGATTTTTTTGAGTTATCCATCAGCTATTTTTACAGGGCGGGACTTTGTTGGCAGCGCAAACAAATTTTTGTTCGCGCCAACAACAAAATAAAAGCGTCTAGGTAACCAGGACGGAGGCGAATTTACTGGCTAAGACAAGACTCAGCGCGCCCATCAGCGTGGGCTCAGGACCAAGCGTCGAGGCGATGATGCGAGTGGAAGGCAGGCCACGGCAGATCGTCGCTTCCACGCTGTTCTTTATATCCATCGAGATCACAGGCCACGCCCGCACGATTGGACCACCAACGATCACGGCTTCAGGAGCAAGACCGCGAATCAGATTAGCGATACCGACGCCGAGAAAGTAAGCAGTCTCTTTCAGAGCCGTGCGAGCCGCGCCTTCACTACTCAATGCAGTATCGATCAACTCGCTGAAGTTTGTCCGGGCGGCGCCGTTGCGTCCTCCTGACAAACTCTTGAACCGCGCCAGGGCAGAGCGCTCAGAGGCGAAAGCTTCCCAGCATTCTCGACTGCCGGAGGCGCAGGCGACTGGTGCGCCCTGGCCTATCGTCATGTGTCCGAATTCACCCGCCGCTCCGTTTTCTCCGCGATACACCTGGCCGTCGAAAACAATGCCGGTGCCGACACCACCTTCAACCAGCACGAGGATGAAATCCCGCACTTCGCGGATCTCCGGCCGTCCAAACCAGAGCTCGGCCTGCGCCGCTGCATTGGCGTCGTTGTCCATTGTGACGGGCAATCCAGTGGCTGCACTTATCTCGCTCGCGAGCGGTACGTTGCGCCATTGAAAAGTGGGAACGAATAGATCCTTGCCATCGGGATCCACCAGGCCCGGGAGGCTAACGCCAATACCTTCAATGGTGCCGTTGTTTCTTCCGATCAACTTTCGGGCGCGCTGGACGATCTCTTTGATCGTCTTGTTCGCATCGGGATTAGTCTCAAACTGTTCCTGCTCCAGTACGCGGCCCGCAAGATCGCTGGTGGCAACGATCGTGCGCGTGGTGCCGAGGTCTACACCGATGGCAACCGCGTCCTGAGTACGAAGTGAAAGCAGGATTGGAGGACGGCCACCGGTCGATTCGCCGCTCACTTCCTCGATCAGTCCGTCAACGCGCAACTCTTCGACGATTAAGGAAACTGTCGAGCGCTGTAGTTCCGTTTCGTGAGCGATTTCGGCGCGTGAGATCGGTCCTCGTTCGCGAACATAGTTCAAAACGATCTGTCGATTGATATCGCGGATCGTGTTGGAACGCGCCACGTTTGCTTTTTTTAGGTCTATTCGTCGCATACCGCTAAAACCGCCAGCACCAAACACCCGGAGGGAAAAGGAAGTTGAAGGAGCGGGTCAGAACCAGAGTTGAATTCAATAAGAATAATTAGTACATAGCTAACAATCCGTCAACTGCTTTTGTGGTTTAGCTGCTAATAAAGCTTTCTAGCCTTCGACTCGGCCGGGCGCTATACTGAACTATCCACAAACCGGGAGGTGCTATGAAGTACTCGATCAGTGCGCTTTTCCTCCTACTATCTGCGGCCCCCGCGTTTTGCCAGTCTCCGCCCGGACCGCCACCGACTCCTCGTGTAAACACCGATCGCATTCGCCAGCAGGAAATGAGTAACCGTGAATGGCAACTCAGAAATTTCGGCATCCAGCCGGGGAAGGCGAAGGATGATCGGCAACTCAAGGCGCTAATGGCGCAGACGGAAGAGGATTTCACCCGGATCCTAACCCTTCACAATGAAATCGCACGTGCTTTGTCCTCGAAGGATTCGTTGAACTACCGATTTATTTCTGACGCGACGGCGGAGATCAAAAAGCGTGCGAGCCGGGTGCAGTCGACACTCGCACTGGGAATGTCTTCCGACGAAATTCCAGTCAAGGAGAAAACGGATCAGGAAATGAAGGATTCGCTGATTAAGCTTTGCAAGGAGATACGTAGCTTTGTCACTAATCCGACTATCGAGAGTCCCAACACGATCGACGCGCAACAACTGATAAGAGCACGCCGAGACCTCGAGAGTCTCATTCAACTCAGTGGACTGATAAAGAAAGACGCCGATAAGCTCAGCAAAAAGGAGTGAGCGTCACCTCCGGCTCATCCTGAAAATCCTGTAAATCATGTTAACAGGATTTACAAGATTTACAGGATTAGCAGGATTCACATTAGGGGTGTGCTGGCGTCGGCGAGGGCGTGGGCGGCATGCGCGCAAAGACAATTGGCTCCTGCGTAACGATACCCTTCCCTTCCTGCACAACAATAGTCTGATTGGGTTTGATATTCGTGATCGTATCCTTCTGACCGCCGGGCCAGGTGATCTCCAGGCTGAGTGTTGTCCCTTCTTCCGGCTTACCCAACCCAAAGGTCAATGGCAATTCAGATTGTGAACAATAACTCGAGCCCGTGCGCACCATACCGAACTCGGTCCGGCCTTTAGACGTCTTCAGCACGACCTTCGCGCCGATGCCGTCACGATTTGATCTCGTGCCGACCGTCTTCACGCGCAGCAAGTCGTTCTCATTCGCGTTTTCATTCCGCAGTAATCGTGCCGGTCCGTTGTTAGTCATGATGAGCAGATCGAGATCCCCGTCGTTGTCGAAGTCACCATAAGCTGCGCCACGGCCGACAATCGCTCGCGTCAACGCGCGCCCGAGTTTTGCAGTCACTTCTTCAAACTTTTTCCGGCCACGGTTGTGGAAGAGATGAGGCGGCTGGGCATACTTCACCGTCGGCTGCACTACGCTGATGTCATCGGAAACGTGTCCATTCGCGGCAAAGATATCGAGCATTCCGTCGAGGTCGTAGTCGAAGAAAAAGCACGCGAAGGTCAGCGACTGCGCCGACATCTTGCCGATGCCTGACGCGGGAGCTTCGTCAGTGAACAAGCCGGATCCATCGTTGTGGTAGAGCGCGATGCTTTCATTCGTGAAGTTGCCGATCACGACGCTTTGTTTTCCGGATCCGTCGTAATCGGCCGCATCGACGCCCATGCCGGCGCGTGCAGTGCCTGACTCGCTGAAAGCAACGCCGGCGATCACGGCGTTATCGGTAAACGTGCCGTTGTGGTTGTTGCGATAGAGCTTGTTTGGCTCGGTGTCGTTGGCGACGAAGAGATCCATCCAACCGTCATCGTCGTAGTCCAGCAGCGCGACGCCCAGAGTCTTGCCGGCAGGATCATTAAGGCCGGCTTTTGCGGTGACGTTTTCAAACGTGCCGTTGCCGCGATTGTGAAACAACGACGCGCTCTGGCCTTTGTACGTCTGCGGTGTGCAGTACGACTTGTTCTTCGCGTCGAGCGTACAGAATTGATCTGTCTGTACTGACCAGTCGACGTAGTGACCCACGAAAAGATCGAGCTTGCCGTCGTTATCGTAGTCGAACCAGGCGGCACTGGTTGAAAAGCCCGGATCGCCCAGGCCGGCTTTAGCAGTCACGTCTGCAAACTTCCCGCCGCCGAGATTGCGAAAGAGATGATTCTGGCCGACGCACGTAATGTAAATGTCTTCGTTGCCGTCATTGTCGTAATCGCCGACGGCAACGCCGATGCCGTACATCTCGACGCCGAGACCGGCTTGTTGGGTTACATCTGTGAACGTTCCGTCTTTGTTGTTGTGATAGAGCGCGAGAAACGATTTGCGCTTTTTGTTCTCGGGCCAGTCCATCGAATTGACGAGCAGGATGTCCTGCCAGCCGTCGTTGTCGTAATCGAGAAATGCGCCGCCGGAGCCAATGGTTTCGGGAAGATACTTCTTCCCGAACGCGCCGCTGTTGTGTTTGAAATGAATGCCTGCTTCAGAAGTGACGTCGGTGAACTCGATCGCTCCGGAGGGACGTGGGGGCGTCGGACTCGGCGAAGGTGATGCCGCTGCGATCTGTTCGGTGGCTTGCGTAGTAGCCGGTGCGACCGTCGCCGGCTGTTTACACGAGCAAAGCACAACCAGGCACAACAAGAACAATAACCAACTTGCGCGACAATTCTTTTCCACTTAGGCGGCCTCCGTGGCCGGCGCAGCGACTGAGCGCCTTGATTCCAAAAATATCTCGATCAGCATTGCCGTTGGCCCAACCAGGAACAGCGCATACAGTGGCGCATACACTACCTGGTTCAATCGCAACAGCATCTCGACGAAAGCCACGAGGAAAACCACGACACATTGCCACGCCTTCGATTTCACCGTCGTCTTCGGATCAGTGATCATGAAGAACACGAAAAGCTGGTACATCGGTCCCGTAATCGGCGCGACCTCAGCTTGCCAGGGATCGTGGGTAATCCAACTGCGCAGAAATGCAAATGCGAAAAACGAGGCGACGTAAGTGGCGCTGATGTGAAAACGCTTCGCGCGATAGATGATGATGGAGCCGAGAATCCAGATGACCAGCAAAGGCCATTTGAAGTTGCCCCACTGCACGCTCAGCGCAGCAACGCTTTCCGGCGCCAGAAACAGCAACACACAGATGCCGAAGTTTGAAGGGTTCCAGAGGTGACGGCCTTTCACGCGCAACACATACTTCGACATGATCGACAGCACGCTGCACAACGCGAACGGCCAGAAAGCAGGCGAGCGCAGCAGTATTCCCACGCTGATGCCTGAGATGTACGCGCTGGCCAGATTGAGCCATTTGGCGTAGAAGATCCGTCCCAGCACCAGCTCGGTGACGAGGGCACAGACAATCGCGAGCGCCGTTCTCTCGTAGCTCTCGAGGATCCCGTAGAAGAGATGTCCGACGAGCAGGATGAAAGTGATGAAGAGCGGCGCGATGTAGCGGTTGTCGAAGCGCAGCTTGCTCATCTTCAATTAGCCACGGATAACACAGATGAAAGACGGATTAGGTTTCTTTAATCCTATTAACTTGCCCAGCAGCAGGGTTATCGACTATCTGGATCTTCCCTGAAGGCCAGCGAATCTCGGCCTTCTCGATTGTCGGGTTCTTGCCGAGGCCGAAGTGCAGTCGTCGCTGATCCTGCGAGCAGAAGCCATTGCCTCCGGTAACCTGCTGCACTTGTTGCTGACCGTTCCAAAACAACCGGACTTGCGCGCCAATAGCACTACGATTGCTCGTCGCTCCCTCGAGCTCGAAATCGATCCACTTGTTTTCCGGCGTCACGTTGTTCTTATAGATGAGCAACGGTCCGCGTTGATTCGCGACGACGACATCGAGCACGCCACGATTCCACAGATCAACAAGCGCGACGGCACGCCCGTCAAAAACATCACTCGCGCCCACTGCCTGCGCCACATCGACAAACTTGCCCGCACTATCATTAAGCCAGACTTTTTTCTGCTGGTAGCCGGACAGGCTGCGCCCACCCATCGCCGGCCAGTGCGCCGCATCGGAGATGATCGTCGAATTGCCGCCGGCGATCTTCGAGAAGTCGTACCAGTAATTCTGATTGCGATCGGCTGAGACGTAGCCGTTGACGAGATACAGATCGAGCCTGCCGTCGTTGTTGAGATCGCCGAACTGGGCGCCAAAACTCCAGCCGCCAATCTCCACGTCCATCGCGCGCGCGAGGTTGTCGTACTTCAACGAATCACCTGTCGTTCTCTCGCGCGGCACCCAAAGATTGTTCCCCTGGATCAAAACGCCTTCTTCAGAAATGTTCGAAACGTAGATCGCATAGCGGCCCTCGTTGAGAATGTCGCCCACCGAAGCGCTCATGCCGCTCTTCGGCGCAAAGCCGACACCCGTCTGGTTGCCAACCTCGTGAAACTGCTTGCCGTCGTTGAAGTACAACTCAGAGATGCCGTAATCGTTCGCGATAAAGAGATCCTGATTCCCGGTGCCGCGCAGGTCGGCGACAGTTGCCGCGAGCGCCCACCGCCGCGTGTCGATGCCGAGTTTTTGGCTGACTTCTTCAAACGAGCCGTCGCCAAGATTATGGAAGAGATACTTGCGCCCGCCGTTCTTCGCATACTCGAAACTCTCCGGCATCATCTTCGTGTTCTTCAAATGCCAGAGGTCGACGTCCTCCGAGTAATAGCCGCCGAGAAACAGATCGAGCCGCCCGTCACGATCGTAGTCAAACCAGACTGCTGTGTTGGCGTTGACCCACGGCGGTAGCCCGGCTTTGTCAGTCACGCGCGTAAACTTCTTGCCGCCATCATTGTGAAAGAGCTCGGGTTTACCCCACTTGTACAGGAAAAGATCTTCGTAGCCGTCGTTGTCGTAGTCGCCCCAAACTGAACCCATCGACACGCCAGTGCCTGGTTGATTCACATCGGCAATGCCCATTTCCGGTGCGACATCGGTGAACGATCCGTCGCCGTTGTTTCTAAAGAGCGCGTTTTTACTTCCCTCGCCGCTGTTCGTCACGTAAAGATCCGCCCAGCCATCGTGATTGAAGTCGACAACCGAGACAGCCGCGCCCATCGATGCGACTTGCGGCATGATGTGATCCAGTTGATGGTCGAGCGTGGGCGCCTCGTGTTTGAAGTTTACGTTCGAGCTTTGCGCGACTTCTTGAAGATAAAAACCATAGCGAGAAAGTGAGCTTGATGGATCGGCATGCGCGACCACCACTCCGCGAGACAATCGCTTAAGCACGAGCGGCGTTGCGAGCAAAGCGACAAAGATGATTGAAAGAATAATTCTGGCTGTCTTACTGCGAGTCATTGACTATTTAGCCCTTAACACATTGCTAAAGACGTCAGGCGCGACATAACGCGTGTGGTATTTCTGCCATTCTTCAGGATGCTGACGATAAACCCATTCATCTTCGAGCCTGCCGGGTGGAGTGATGTATTGGTTTTTTCCGTGATACGGCAAAGGCAAAACAGTTTTGGAGAAGGTTGAGTTGTAGTCTCCGTCTTTGATCCAACCATCGCCAACTATCACATAGTCGCGCACCCAGCCGGGCGCCGGTGCTGGCTGTTCACGAAATCGAAACGACAATTCATCGCCGGCGTTCATTATGACGTAGCGATCGTCGGCCCTTAATAGCAACTCACGAACATCACCAAACCGCGTATAGTAGCCGGTCAGGTCGCGCCAGATCTGTTTCGAACTTGAGAAACGATTATAGTCGGGGAGTTCGGGAGACGAATCATCCTTTTGGTTGATAACAGAGTAACCGCGATAGTGCAGATCCGCCACCTCAGGATCCAGGCGAACGGTTTTCAGCTCCGCATTGGGAAGCCCGACCGCCCATTCCAGTGAATCCCAGTAGATCTCCAGATTAGTTCGTAGACGCAGTCGACGAGGGACACCCGATTGAAATACATCCGTTAGATCGAACAGGCAAATTTTCTTGCGCCCTGCTGGAAAACCGAGATTCGGCCGGACGATGTGCCAGCCGCCGTGCCCATCAGGAATCTCGAGAGCTAGCGGCTTCGGCTGTTCCTGCTGACCCTGGCTGATAGCCACATTGATCGAAGAGTCCGTCGGGTGCATCCAGCCATTTGCGATTAACCAGAGTGGCCCGCTTGACAGCGCGTCATCACCGAGATCTATCTCGACGTAGTGGTCGCGTGTGACGCCCTGATAACGACCGCGGCCGAAAGTGTCCAGGTAGTTTCCGTCAAGAGTGTTTACGATACTAGTAACATCCTGGCCCTGGTCATCAACAGCTCGCGCGATCTTCCGCGGTGTAGCGACTGTTGTCACAGCTAGCTTCGCGGGAGGAATGACGAATCGCTCGTCGACAAAGACATCCGTGTCTTGAGGATGATCCACGATCATCAGGCTTAGGTGATCGTAGTAATACGTCTCCCAAAGCTCGGCCGTAATTCGCAGGTCGTAATAGCCGTCATGAGGCACGAGCTGATCGCGACCGATCTTATACCACTCTTCGGTTGCTTCGACTCGCGCGGTACCGAGCGTATTGATGCGCAAGCCGATCGCTGAGCCCCACGGCACAGCATCCTTCACGAATTCCATTTGCTTTCCATTGTAAGCAAATAGAAACGGACAGGAACCTTTCAACCGCTGTTCGGTCACGATCTCCTGATCGGCTTTGACTTCAAAATCGGCGCGAACGGATCCGTTGGGCCAGACGACGCGGATCACGTCGGCACTTGTCTGTTCACCGAGACCGAAATGGAGCAGGGGGCCCGTAATGGGTTGTTTCTGCACCAGCAGTCCGGAACGAATTTCCATTTCGCCGCCGATGCCGAACGAGTTGATTCGTTGATCGCCGGTAGCCTGGACGGCGCGGGGGCGGACGATTTGCCAGTGATAGTTTTTCGTGCCCTGGTTGATGGCCTGTTCGGGCCCGCCGTCTTTTGAAAGCGCCAGCAGATCGAGACGACCGTCATTGTTTACGTCAGCCACGTCAAACACTCGTGCAGGCACCGGATCTTTCGGCGAGATAAACTTTCCGTTGCCGTCGTTTAGCAAAATGAGCGTCTCAGTGGAGCTTGAAAGCACGAGGTCGAGACCGCCGTTGTTATCGAGATCTGCGACGCGCAGGGCATTCGCTCCGGGCGTCGTCTTTGCGATTTCCGCAGTTTCCCACCCCGCAGCGTGATCTTTATCAGAGAGACGCACGATGCTGCCGTCGTTTTGCACGAGCACGAGATCCAGAACACCGTCGTTGTCGACGTCGAGAACACTGATGGCACTGATTGGTGAACTGATCGGCGCCGAGCGTTCCGTGAATTGTCCCTGCCGCTCGTTGCTGAAAACGTGAAGTCGGCCTGCGCCATCGATCAGTGCTGCATCGGGATCTCCGTCCGCATCGAGGTCTGCCCACGCGAAACCTGTGAGTCCGCTGATACCGGACAAGGGTTGAATGTCGAGGAAGGTGCCGTCGCCGTTGTTTCGTAAAACGACAGGAGGGCCGTCGTTTGATCCGAGGATCAGATCGAGATCTCCGTCAGCTTCGATATCCGCGGTCCACGCGCCGCTGTATTTGCGATTGATTACACTCGCGGGCAGTTTTGTATCCGCTGTGACGTCAGTAAAAGCGGAGGGACTATCTTGCCGGAACAAACGCACGCCAGCATCGCCTGCGAGCACGAGATCCGTTTTGAAGTCGTAATTAAAATCGACCGGTAAGACTGCTTGCGCTCCAAACGGAATAGTCGCGCCGCTCGCGAGCCGAACCTCGCGTGCTGACGCCGTCGCAACGACTGGCGCCCCTTGACCACTCAAGGAGATCGTTCCGATCCAATCCGTTTTATCCGTGGCTAAATTTAAAGGTTCGGATTTGAAAGCGATGCCGGTGTCAGGCGGCGCAACCTTGAATTCGGGAGATTCCAACTTCAGAAAATGTGTGAACGGCGTCGCCTCTTCACCGGGCGGCGGCTTGATAGCGCCGAGGTCGCGCCGGTATTCCGGCACACGCACCAACACGTTGCGCAGAAAACTCGTACGCGTTGCGGTTCCGGCGAGATCGCCGCTGTTTGCCGTCGTCTCTAGCGCAGTCACTTGCTGCCGCACTTCGTCGGGCCACGCAGATGATCGCGCCACGATTTTGGGAACTGTCGACTTAACTGTTTCTGCATCGCCGCGCTTTGCGGCAATACGTGTTAGCTCGACGAGCGCTGCAAGGTTGTCGGGTTGGGCCACAAGGATCTTTTGGATCAGCGACTGAAACTCTGCCGCACTTTTGTCGTCGCCCTGGCGCTCGACTTCCTCGGCGAGTTTGTACGTGGCGATCAAATTCTTCTGATCCAGATCGACTGACTTGCGCAAGTCGCTGATTGCTTCCTGCGTGTTGCCACGACTGCTTTCCAGCAGTCCCAGCAGGTAGAAGACGTCGCTGTTATCGGGCGCGAGATCGCGTGCTTTGTTGAGTCGTTCGGCGGCGGTGTCGTAGTTTCGTTGTCGCAGTGCGAGCAGGCCCCAGTTGGCCCAACCGGCGGGCTCAGCGGGCGCGAGTTGGGTAAACTGCGCGAGCTTCGCCTCAGCCTGCACGTCGTGGCCGACCTGCAACGCGGCGAGCGCGATGTAAAACGTTCGCACCAGCTCGTTGTATTGCGGCGAAGATCTTGTGGGAAGATTGTTGGTCGGGCGGCAGGCGCTGATCAGGGCAAGCAGCACCGCCAGGGGAATCGTGATTTTTGTTCTGCTCATAGGCCATATAGGACTTACAGGTCGTATAAATCCTATTTGCGCGTTTGCGTGAAACTCCGCACAATGTAGCACAATGAGACTTTCTAAAACTTGTTCCCTCGTCCTGGCGCTCTCGATTAGTCTCCTGACGGCTTACCTGCAAAACCAGCAACCGAAAGCAAACGCGCGTGAAGATGCGTATCGCGCGAATAATGTCGGCGTCGCACTGCTCGAACAGTACAAATACAAGGACGCGGCAGACGCTTTCCGCCGCGCGCTACAACTCGATCCCGGCATGGCGCTGGCGCGCATCAATCTCGGCATCGCGCTTTTCAACTTGCCGGATCTGCCGGCAGCGCAGAAGGAACTGCAAGCCGCGATCGCGGCGGCGCCTTCCGCACCACAGCCGCATTACGTTTTAGGTCTCGCGGCGAAGACACAGAACAGGCCCGAGGAGGCGATCGCGTCGTTTCAGAAAGTATTAGGCATCGATCCGGAAGACGTCGGCGCAAATGTGAATCTTGGCCAACTGTATGCGGCGCAACGAAAGTATACCGAAGCAATCGCGGTGCTGCGCACAGCCGTGGCTGCCGAGCCTTACAACCAGACGGCGCTCTATAATCTCGGAACGTCGCTGATGCGTGCTGGTCAAAGAGAAGAAGGACAGAAAGTCATCGCACAGTTTCAGGAGCTGCGCCAGCGCGGCACCGGCACAACGCTGGGAACAAGTTATCTCGAACAAGGCCGCTATGCGGAGGCGATTGCCTCGACCGGCGCCGAGCCGGAGCTGGTAGACAAACGAACGCCAGAAGTTGTTTTCACTGACGCGACGGCGGGTGTAATCCCTGCCGGCGACTGGCCTGCTGAAGCAACGGGCGGAACCGCTCTCCTCTTTGACTACGACTCCGACGGTGATCTCGATCTGCTCGAAGTCGCGGGCAGGCGCCAACATCTCTTGCGCAACGACAATGGGAAGTTCACGGACGTCACGGCACAGTCAGGCGCACTCGCGAAACCCGTAACAGGGGTGGCGGCGGCCGCCGTCGCCGGCGACTACGATAACGACACGCGGCCGGACATCTTCATTCTCCGCGGCAACACTGCCACGCTATATCACAACGACGGCAAAGGAAGTTTTTCCGACGTAACCACGGCAGCAAAAATTCCCGCAACGCCGAATGCTTCGGTAACCGTAGCCTTTGTCGACGTCGATCACGACGGCGATTTGGATCTTCTAATCGGCGGCGATGGTGACCTGTTGCTGCGTAACAACGGCGACGGCACGTTTACCGATCAAACCGCCGCCGCAAAACTCTCCGACAAAGCACCGGCTCGCGCGGTCGTGCCGACGGACTTCGATAACAGGCGCGACGTCGATCTGCTCATTGCCTCCACTGAAAAAGTGTCGCTCTGGCGCAACATGCGCGACGGAACCTTTCGCGACGTCGCCACTGAAGCCGGGCTCGGAGTTAAAGGCGCAACGAACGTCGCAGCCGGCGATGTCAATAAGGACGGCTTTACTGATTTCTACTTCGCCTCGCCAAATGATTCCACCGGTTACTTCGCGCTCAGCAACGGCAAAGAGCATTTCCAGGTCACGCGAGCTGAGGGTGGAAGCAGCGCGTCGCAGTTCATCGATTACGACAATGATGGGCTGTTAGATCTCGTGTCTGCTGTGCAGGGACAACTGCGCGTGCTTCGTAACACCGGCGACGGCTGGACTGACGTGAGCGCGAAAGCAACGCCGGGATTGAAGGCTGAGCCAACCTCAGTGCTTCTCTCGGGGGACATCGACGGCGACGGCGATACCGACATCATCTTCGGCACGCCGGGTGGCGGCTTGAAGTTCGCGCGCAACGACGGCGGCAACGCGAACCGCTCGCTACGTGTGAATCTCGCCGGCAGAGTCAGCAATCGGAGTGGCGTCGGCTCCAAGATTGAAGTGCGCGCCGGCAGCCTGGCCCAAAAACTCGAAACGTATTCTGCTTCTCCTGCTCCGGCTCCGGCGGATGTTGTTTTCGGTCTCGGCAAACGCACCGTCGTGGACGCCGTGCGCGTGCTGTGGCCGGCCGGGATTGTTCAGGCTGAGACGGAGATCGCGAGTAATAAATCCATTTCGCTGACGGAGCTGGATCGCAAACCGTCTTCGTGTCCTTATCTATACACGTGGAACGGCGAACGATTTGAGTTCGTGACCGACTTCATGGGCGGCGGCGAGATGGGCCACCTCGATGCGCCGCGTACTTTCAACTATCCCGATCCGACGGAGTACGTGCGCATCCGTGGGGATCAACTGCGTGAGCGTGACGGAAAATACGACTTGCGCATCACGAATGAGCTTGAAGAAGCACTGTTCGTTGACCGGGTTCAGTTGATTGCGGTAGCGCATCCGCAGGGTGTCGAGATCTATCCGAACGAAGGTCTCACGGAGCCGCCGCAGCCATACAAGATTTATGAGACGCGTGGGGCTCGTCCGCCGGTGTCGGCGGTTGATGATCACCGACACGATGTGCTGTCGCGTATTGCGCATCTCGATCGCCAGTATCCTGATGATTTCAAGCTCCAGCCGATCCGAGGTTTTGCAGACAAACATGAATTGACGCTGGATCTAGGGCCGAGCTCGTCGCCGCGAACGTTGTTGCTGCTGACTGGGTGGACTGACTACGCGTGGTCGAGCGACACCCTGGCCGCATCGCAGAGTGGAAAGAGCCTGATGCTTCCGGCGGTTCAGGTGAAAGACAAGCGGGGACAGTGGCGCACTGTGGTTGAGAATGTCGGGATTCCTGTCGGGCGTCCGCAAACGATCGTCGTCGATCTCACGGGTAAGTTTTTGAGTGCGAGTCGCGAGGTGCGCATAGTTACGAACATGCGAATTTACTGGGACCAGATCCTCGTGGATACGTCGACGGGCAAGTTTCCCATGCAAATGACGAGGCTCGATCCGTCTGTTGCTAATCTGCGCTGGCGGGGCTTCTCGCTCGAATACTCGCCTGATGGACGGCAGCCGTTAACCTATGATTACAAGCAGGTGTCGTTTACGTCGCCGTGGAAAGTGATGACAGGCAGATACACGCGCGAAGGCGATGTACGCGAGCTGCTGCTGGCTGCGGATGATATGTTTGTGATTTCCAGGCCGGGTGATGAATTGAGCTTATCGTTCGCGGCAGACAGATTGCCGCCGCTGCCGCAGGGATGGATGCTGACGTTCCTGCTTTACGCGGATGGTTTCAGTAAAGAGATGGATATAAATTCGGCGAGTCCCGATCAGGTTGGGCCGCTGCCGTTTCATGGGATGAGCAGGTATCCCTATCGCTGGCCGGAGCGCTATCCATTGACGGAGAGGCGACGGGAATATTTAGAAAGGTATAACACGCGAGTTGTTACGTCACAGTTAGACAGGATTGCAGGATTTTCAGGACTGACAAGATAATCCTCTGTTCATCCTGCAATCCTGTAATCCTGTCAAAGGTTTTTATGGAACATATCAGATACTCCGTTGCATGTTGCCAGACTGATCTCGCGAATCCTCTCGATCGTCGCGCGATGCGCGCGAACACGGATCGCATGCTTTCAATGATCGATTCAGCCGTCGCGGGCGCGGCGCCGTTCCTGCCCGTGCGCCTCGTCGTCTTTCCAGAGTTTGCCCACGCAGCGCCCGTCTTCGAGACCGCCGCCGAGTTAATCGACAAACTCGCCATCCCGATCCCAAACGATCACACGGAGCGCCTACACCAGAAAGCCAAAGAGCACGACATCTACATCCAAAGCGGCTCGATGCTCGAAGTAGATCCGAAATGGCCCGGGCACGTCTTCAACACCACCTGTCTCATTGGCCCGGAAGGCGTGCTCTACAAGTATCGCAAAGTGAACACGTGGATTCCTTACGAGGTCCACACCAGCCCGCACGATCTGCCCGACTACGACGAGCTACTTTTTCCCGTCGCCGATACACCCATCGGCCGTCTGGGTTGTGCGATCTGTTATGACTGGCTTTTTCCCGAAGCGATGAGACAACTGGCAGCGAACGGCGCCGAGGTATTGATACGCGTCTCGGCTTACATGGATCCATGGGGCGCGACTGAGCCGATGGCGTGGTGGACGGTGGTGAATCGTTGTCGTGCACTGGAAAACATCGCTTACGTCATCGCTGCAAACCAGGGCGCGAGCCTGAAGCACTACCCGCCTTACTCCTGGCCGGGCGGTAGTCAGATCGTCGACTTCGATGGCCGTCTTCTCGCCGAAGCCTCACCAGGACCCGGCGAGCGAATCGTCGTTGCCCCGATAGATATCTCAGCGCTACGGCACGAGCGCGAGTCACGGCGCGGCCATCATATGCTGGCCCACCTGCGCACCGAAGCCTACCCTGTCTACCAGCGACACCAGTATCCGCCGAAGAACGGCGAAGCGCTGAGTTATGAGAACAACAACTCTTTAATAGATGAGGCGAAGGCGAACCTGAAGAGTTAGGCCTTGAGAAAGATCTTCCGGCTGTAAAGAATCCACATCAGCCCGAGGCAAACTAAAACAAAACAGATCGCAAACGCGAGCGAGGCGTTGTTCGGCGACGCCCACGACGCGAACAGGTGATCGTAAATCCACCCGCCGAGCGAATCGCCACCGACTTTGATCACGCCCAGCAACGCAGCAATCAGATCCGCCACGACGTAAAGCGCGATCGCATTGAGTCCAAACACTTCGAGCGGCTTCGCCCAGCGGCGATAACCTTTAATGTCGATCAGCCAGTAACAGATCGAGAGAAACTGTAACGCCAAACCGCCGGTGAAGAGCACGTACGAGCTGGTCCAGAGTGCTTTATTGATCGGGAAGAAAGCGTTCCACGCCCAGCCAATCGCCACGCACACTGCACCGACGACGAACATTCCCGCCGCTTTCTCATAGCGCGTCTTTTCTGTCCGCAGCCATTGACCGGTCAACACGCCGATCAGCGCAGTCACGATCGCCGGGATCGTGCTCAAAAGACCTTCCGGATCGTAAACGCGCGCTTGCGCCCACACGTGATTCCCGAACACGACGCGATCTACATACGACGGCAGGCTGCCTTCTTTGGTCAGATCCCCGGCGGCGTAACCCGGCGCTGGAACAAACTTCACGAGGGCCCAGTAGAAAAGCAGCAACCCGATGGCAATCAGGATCTGAGTTCTGAGTTTCGTGTTCAGAAAAATGATCGAAGCAAAGAAGTAGCAGACTGCGATTCGCTGTAGCACGCCGGGAATGCGATACTCGGCCAGTGCAAAGTAAGGAAAGCCATTCAGAAACAGGCCAATCGCGAAGATGATTAGGGTGCGCCTAATGATCTTGAGGTAAAGATCGCGCTTGCTGCCGCCGCGCTCGAGACGGTTAGCAAAGGCCAGCGGGATCGACACGCCGACGATGAAGACAAAAAAAGGAAACACGAGATCTGTCGGCGTCCAGCCGCTCCACTGCGCGTGTTCGAGCGGCCAATAAATGTGTTCCCACGAGCCGGGATTGTTTACCAGCACCATGCCGGCGATCGTCAGGCCGCGGAAAACGTCGAGCGACACGAGTCGCCGGCTTTCAGTCGGAATGGAAGCGGTTGGCATCGGCGGCGAATTCTAGCACAATCGTTTCTTTCCAGCACATTGGGATCCTAAGCTTAGAATTCCACGTGGACAAGTTGTCGCG